>Ga0194132_10000068_pt1 | contig 183279 bp, 180 predicted proteins | sample TA2KigOf80mmetaG_FD_148612 | JGI IMG/M metagenome (GOLD analysis project Ga0194132, IMG submission 148612) | Freshwater microbial communities from Lake Tanganyika, Tanzania - TA2015054 Kigoma Offshore 80m | ecosystem: Environmental > Aquatic > Freshwater > Lake | place: Tanzania: Lake...
TCTGGCTGACTCTTGACGAAGCCGATCTCGCACTCGTGGCCCACTTGGGTATGAGTGGACAACTGCTTGTGCAACCACCCGAATGCGAGTACGAGACGCACCTGCGCATACGTTTCGCCTTCTCCGACGGGGGTCGCGAGGTGAGGTTCGTAGACCAGAGAACCTTCGGCTGGATGGGTGTCGAGCCTCTGACTCACGACGCCTCCGGTCGGCCTATCCCGATCTCGGTGGCGCATATCGCCGCCGATCCCTTCGATGCGGCGTTCGACCCCGATGCCGTCATCAGTCGTCTCCGATCCCGTCGGACCGAAATCAAGCGCGCGCTGCTCGACCAGACCCTCATCTCGGGGGTGGGGAACATCTACGCGGACGAGGCCCTCTGGCGGGCCGGCCTGCACGGGCGGCGACGCACCGATGCACTGTCGGCGGCGGCCGTCGGATCACTCCTTGAACACGTTCGGGACGTCATGGGCGCAGCCCTACGGGAGGGGGGAACCTCCTTCGACTCCCTCTACGTCAACGTGAACGGACAATCGGGGTACTTCGACCGTTCGCTCCACGCCTACGGACGGGAGGGGGAGCCGTGTGTTCGATGCGGCAAGGCGATCCGGAGGGAGAGTTTCATGAATCGATCGAGCTTCTCTTGCCCTCGCTGTCAACGTCCTCCACGGACGCGGGAGGCCCCGACGAGGGCGAGAAGGTAGCGTCCGAGAGGTGAGTGTCGTGCGCGTTCGGCCCCTCTGGTGGGAGCCGCTGTGGAGTGCCCTTATCAGCGCGACCCTCTCAATGGTTGTGTTCCTGCCGATTGTTCGTCGGTGGTCGTCAGCTTGGGCTCCGGGCGACATGTTGAGTACTTACAACAACAGCCAGAATTGGACCCCCCTCGGCTACTCGATCACCAATCAGGCCGGTTTCCCGTCAGGCATGAATCTCAATCTCTTTCCGGGTGTGGATATCACTCAAAACGCGGTCGCGAGTCTGATCGGTGCCATCACGAACTCTCCGTTTCTCGGAATCAACATGGTGGTGATCTTGTCTTTTCCGCTCACTGCAGGCCTTGCTGCTGTCGCACTCAGACTGGTGGGTCTGCGCGGTTGGTGGGCGATCTCCCTAGCTGTCGCATACTCGTGCATCCCTTTCCACTTTGGCCGCGCTCTCGGGCATGCATATCTGTCGACGATGTATGCGGCAGTGACAGGTGTGATCCTTGCACTGATCATCGGCACTGGACGTTGGCGCGATGCACGCCCGGCGGGGCTGAGCAAGTGGGGCATGCTCGTAGTACTCATTGTCGTGACCGCTTGGTCCGGCATCTACTACGCCGCGTTCGGGCTGATCCTCACGAGCGCCGCTGTCCTGTGGCGCTTCGCTCATGGTTCCTCTCGACGCGAGACGATCTGGAATCTCATCCCCGTTGTGGCGATCGTCGGCGTGACGGTGATCGGGTTGTTGCCCGCCGCACTGGCTCGGCTTCACGAGAATGTCGCTGGTTTAGGGGATCGCCCGGCGTACGAGTCCGTTGCCCTTGCCGGCTCCCTCGCGATGGCCCTTCTTCCCGCTCCTCTGAGCCTCCTGCCGCGGATGGGCTACGTCAACGAGGCCGTCCTCGGCTTCATCCAGGATGCCCCCTTCTCCGAGGCGACTCAAGTGCCCAACTATGGAACGTGGATCACGACTGCCTGCCTGCTGTACGCAGCCACGTGGTGCGTGGCCAGCCTTAGGCGCCGGAAGCGTGGGCTTGGCGATGTTGCTTTTCTTGTCTTCCTCTTAGCCGTCGTGATTCTGTTCTTCATGCCCTGGGGCCTGAACAGCATTTTTGCGGAGTTCATCACCGCTCAGATTCGGGCTTGGAACCGACTTCTCCCGACTCTCCTGCTCCTTTTCGTCTTGCTCGGAGCTGCTGCTTTGGCCCGCACATCGTTTGCCGGTCGACGAATCGTCGCGTCCGTCGGACCGGCTCTCATCCTTCTCATCGTGCTCGTGGAGCAGGTGATCCCGTTTAGACAGCTCTACCTTGATAATGCGGCACGATACGGTCGTGTGACCGATTGGTCATACGCCTACGCGGCTGATGTGAACAGAGCGATTCCACGAGAATGTGGAGTCGTGCAGCTGCCCTTCATGGTCTATCCCGAGAATGGAAGCGTATCCCGGCGCCTGAACGACTACGAGCACTTCTGGCAGTCGCTCACGAATGGTGACAAGAGGTGGACATACGGGGCTGTTCGGGGATCAGAAAGTGGTAGCCGCGCCGAAGGACTTGCACGCGCGGCGGAATCAGGCGATGTCGTGCGCCTGACACGTGAGGGAGTCTGTGGGATTCACCTTGACGTCAGGGGCTACTCCCGTGACGAGTCGCGGACGATCACAACACTGCTGAGCGAGCTCACCGGGCCCCCCGTCGCGATCGGCCACGATGGGGACTGGCTTTTCTACCGGGTGCCCGCACCAACGTAAGCGTTGAGTCAACTTTTCGCGGAGTGGCGACTGTAGGGTTAGGCGGAATACAACCGAGACTGGAGTGACGTGCACCTCAAGACCTTGGTCCTGAAGGGTTTTAAGTCCTTCGCGGCGCCAACCACTCTGCACTTCGAGCCCGGCGTCACGTGCATCGTTGGCCCCAACGGCTCCGGAAAGTCGAATGTGGTTGACGCTCTGGCCTGGGTGATGGGTGAGCAAGGGGCGAAGTCCCTGCGCGGCGGCAAGATGGAAGACGTCATCTTCTCGGGAACCACCGGGCGCGCGCCCCTCGGACGCGCCGAGGTCTCCCTCACGATCGACAACACCGATGGCGCGCTTCCGATCGACTACACCGAGGTCACGATCTCCCGAACTCTCTTCCGCAACGGGGGATCCGAGTACGCGATCAACGGGGATCCCTGTCGACTCCTCGACGTGCAGGAGTTGCTCTCGGATTCGGGTATCGGGCGCGAGATGCACGTCGTGGTCGGACAGGGTCAACTCGACTCCATCCTGCGGGCGACCCCGGAGGACCGCCGAGGATTCATCGAGGAAGCGGCGGGTGTCCTCAAGCACCGTAAGCGCAAGGAGAAGGCCCTTCGCAAATTGGATGCGATGCAGGCGAACCTCACGCGTCTCTCGGACTTGACGGCAGAACTGCGACGTCAACTGAAGCCGCTCGGGCGCCAGGCGGAGGTCGCGCGCCGCGCCGTCGTGATCCAGACCGATGTTCGCGACGCACGACTGCGCCTCATGGCCGACGATCTGGCGCAGATGCGTGAGGTGCTGGCGGCCGAAGTCGCTGATGAGACGGCCCTGCGCGAACGTCAGTCATTGGTGGAAGCAGAAATTGCCGGACTGCAAGCATCCGAGGCTCAGCTGGAAGCCGACGCAAAGCGCGATGGCCCCGCGGTGACCCTCGCTCAAGAGACCTGGTTCACCCTCAGTTCGTTGAAGGAGAGGTTCCACGGTCTGGAGCAGTTGGCTGTGGAGCGAGTTCGTTACCTCCAGCCGGAGGACGAGGAGATCTCTCAGGGACGCGATCCGGAGCACTTTGAGGCCGAAGCTCGAGCACTCCGGACCGAGGAATTCGAGTTGGGGCGCGAGGTGACAGCGCTTCGCGAGGCGCTGACCGTGGCCATCGCTGGCCGCGAGGCTTCGGAGACCGTACTTTCGGTCGAGGAAGAGCGTGTGGCGAGCGTCGAACGCGCGCATGCGGACCGCAGGGAAGGACTCGCGGTGCTCGCGGGCGACGTCAATGCAGCCCAATCGGCGGTAGCCGCTCGCGAGGCGGAGATTGCGCGCCTCACCGAACAAGTCCGGGAGGCGCGCGATCGGAGTGTGGTAGCGCAGGGTGAATTCCAGCGCATCGAAGTTAATGTTGTGGGGCTCGGCCGAGGTGAACTCGGCCTCGACGCCGAACACGAGGCGTCATTGGTGGCCCTAGCGCAGGCAGACGGAGAAGTCGAACGTGTTCAGGCTGAGATCAACGATGTGGACCGCCGCCGAGTTGCGGTCGCTGCTCGTTGCGACGCCCTTGAGTTAAGCCTTCGACGCAGTGATGCGAGCGGCACGCTCCTTGCCTCCTCTGACCGGGTGGCCGGAATGATCGGTTCGCTCGCTTCGTTGATTCAGGTCGATCCGGGTGCCCAAGCAGCCGTCGCGGCCGTTCTTGGAGACGTGGCCGATGCCGTCGTCGTTCGTGGCGTGCGCGGAGCCGTGGAATCCCTCGTGGTTCTAAAGGAACTCGATGCAGGTCGCGCCACGATCATCGTCGCCGATCAGAGCGCGCGGAACCCGTCCTCGACGATGGTCCACCCGCCCGCAGGGCGATGGCTGAGGGATTCTGTTCGGGCAGGTGACGACCTCGGGGCGATCGTCGACCATCTGCTTGGATCCGCGGTCCTCGTGGCCGACAGTGACGCAGCTGCTCGCGGGGTGGAACTCGATTCGGCGTTGACGTGGGTGACCGAGCAGGGCGATGTCTTCCGCAACGGAGTTGTGCGCGGGGGCTCCACTGGCGCGCCGAGCCTTGTCGAGGTTCAGGCGGCTCTCGATGAGGCGCGTGCGGAATTGGAGCGATGGACGCACGCCTCGGAGCGACTCACGTTCGATCTTGCTGGGGCACGGGAGAGGCAGAGCGTGGCCACGCGCGTCGCGGAGGGGACCCTCCGGAAGTTGCACGAGTCCGATGCGCAGATGGCAGCAGTCGCAGAGCAACTTGGCATCTTGGGTCAGACCGCGCGGTCCGCCGCAGCGGAAGCCGACCGTCTCGAACGTGCCCTGGAGGTTGCTCGCGGCGCGCTGACCGCGGATCGCGAGTCGATGGAGCGGCTGCGTAGCCGACTCGCGTCGACCCATGATGAACCTGAGCCGACCGTGGGCGTGGACCGTCGTGGAGAACTACTCGCAGCAGTCACGCAGGGTCGTACGGCTGAGGTCGACGCGCGACTTGCCGTGCGCACGGCGGAGGAGAGAGTTTCGGCCGTGTCCGAGCGTGCGTCGCGATTGGAGAAGGACGCCGCACGCGAGCGCTCGGCGCGTGCGGCCGCGGTTGAACGCCGTGAGCGCAGGGCTGCGGCACTCATCGTTTCCCACGCCGTCCTCAAGGCCAGCCGCGCGGTGGCCGCCTATGTTGAGAGGTCGACTCACCTTGCGCACCGGGAGCGCACCGCGATCGAGACCCGCGCGCGTGAGCGTGACAACACGCTGTCCCACATCCGCACCCGCCTCCGCGAGTTGGGCACGGAATCCGATGCTCTGCGCGACAGTGTCCACCGGGATGAGATGGCGCGCGCCGAACAGCGCCTTCGGATCGAGCAACTCGAGGAACGAGCGCTGACGGAATTCGGCGTCGAAGCTGATGTCCTCGTCGCCGAGTACGGGCCGGATCAACTGGTCCCGCCGAGCGTGTCGGCACCCGGCGACGAAGTCGATCCACTCGCCCCGGCACCGGAGCCCTACCCGTATGTGCGCGCCGAGCAGGAACGTCGATTGGCCGTTGCCGAGAAGGGGCTTGCGCTTCTCGGTCGGGTGAACCCCCTTGCGCTCGAGGAGTTCGCCGCCATGGAGGAGCGTCACCGCTTCCTGACGGAGCAACTCGATGATCTGAAGCGCACGCGTGAGGATCTCTTGGCGATCGTCCGTGAGGTCGACGCACGGGTGCAGCAGGTCTTCTCCGAGGCATACGCCGATGTCGCTCGGGAGTTCGAGAGTGTCTTCGCCCGGGTCTTCCCTGGGGGTGAGGGCAGGCTCGTCCTCACTGACCCATCCGACATGCTCACGACAGGCATCGACATCGAGGCTCGGCCCCCCGGTACGCGTGTCAAGCGACTATCCCTTCTCTCGGGAGGGGAGAAGTCCCTGACGGCGGTGGCGTTCCTCGTCGCCCTCTTCAAAGCCCGCCCGAGTCCCTTCTACGTGCTCGACGAGGTGGAGGCCGCGCTTGACGACGTCAACCTCGGGCGATTGATCGACATCATTGACGAGTTGCGTGATTCTTCCCAGTTGATCGTCATCACCCACCAGAAGCGGACGATGGAGATCGCCGACGCCCTGTACGGCGTCTCGATGCGAGGCGATGGGGTGACGCAGATGATCAGTCAGCGGCTCCGGGAGTCCGTCAGCGCCTAGGCTGACCTCCCGGAGGACTCTTCATGGACACCTCGCTCTCACTCGTCATCGGCGTCATCGCCGTCGGGTTGCTGCTCGGGATCATGATCGGCCTCCTTCTCCGGCGATCACGAGCGGATGCGCCGCCCGCGATGGAAGCACCGACGGTCCTCGTGGAGGACCCGTCTGCGGTGCTGCCCGATGCGGCGGTGACACTGGAAGACCTCGCCGTCTGGGAGGTGGAGGTCCCGGCACCTGCCACCGGGCGCCTGCATCGACTGCGCTCCCGCCTCGCGCGCTCGCAGTCGACCCTGGGTAGTGGTCTGTTGTCCCTGCTCACCCGGGAGCGGGTGGATGCCGGCACCTGGGACGAGGTCGAGGAACTGCTCCTGACGTCGGATCTGGGTGTGGGCCCCACTCGGGAATTGCTGGAGCGGTTGCGGGCAAAGGTTCGGGTGGAAGGAAGCCAGGACCCACGCGAGGTGCGCACCCTCCTCCGCGAGGAGCTTCTGGCCATGGTTGGTCCGGAGTTGGATCGAACAATCAGGTCGTCTGTCGGGGGGCGCCCCGCAGTGGTACTCGTGGTGGGCGTGAACGGCACGGGCAAGACGACAACGACGGGCAAACTCGCACGCGTCTTGATCGCACAGGACCGAACGGTGCTTCTCGGAGCGGCGGACACCTTCCGCGCGGCGGCGGCGGAGCAACTCCAAACCTGGGGCGACCGGGTGGGAGCCCCCGTTGTGCGGGGACCGGAGGGAGCTGACCCAGCAGCAGTTGCCTTCGACGCCGTGTCCACGGCAGCCGATGCAGAGCTCGACGCGGTCATCATCGACACTGCGGGACGCCTGCACACGAAGACCGGGCTGATGGACGAACTCGGGAAGATCAAGCGCGTGGTCGAGAAGCGCAGTGCCGTCGACGAGGTTCTCCTGGTGCTGGATGCCACCACCGGCCAGAACGGTCTCACTCAGGCGAGGGTGTTCTCCGAGGCGGTCGCCGTGACGGGGATCGTCCTCACCAAGCTCGATGGCACCGCGAAGGGCGGCATCGTGGTCGCGGTGCAGCGCGAACTGGGGGTCCCGGTGAAACTTGCGGGCCTCGGGGAGGGGCCTGATGACCTCGCACCCTTCGAGCCCGGCGACTTCGTGGATGCTCTGCTCGCGGAGTCGTAACAGACCTGTAACTCGATCCACCGATTCGTCACGCCCCTGAAATCGGAGCAGGTCCTGGATGAAATGCATACCCCCGAGGCTGGTTCCCGCCGTGAAACGCACGGCGAAGCCCGAGTGACGTAGGGAGGTACGCGTATGGAGACCGCTCTCAACACAGGCGACACCGCATGGCTCATGACCGCTGCGGCGCTCGTGCTGTTGATGCTTCCCGGCCTCGCCTTCTTCTATGGCGGCATGGTCAGGTCGAAGTCGGTATTGAACATGTTGATGATGGTCTTTGGCGCCCTGTTCATCGTGGGCGTCCTCTGGGTACTCGTTGGATACTCCATCGCATTCGGCGATTCGTACGGTCAGGCCGGTTGGCTCGGTAATGTCACCCAGTACGCAGGACTCGAAGGACTCATGACGGACAATCCCGAATCGGTGTACCCCGCCATGGCATTCGTTGCTTTCCAAGCGATGTTCGCCTGCCTCACGGTGGGTCTCATCGCAGGCGGTGTGGCAGATCGCATGAAGTTTTCGGCATGGCTGGTCTTCGCGGGCATCTGGGCCCTCCTCGTCTACTTCCCCGTTGCGCACTGGGTCTTCAATCTCGCGGGTGACAACGGAGGGTGGATCTACAAGCTCGGCATCATCGATTTCGCGGGCGGAACAGCAGTCCACATCAACGCGGGTATCGCAGCACTCGCCTTGGTGTTCGTCCTCGGCAAGCGTCTCGGCTGGCCTCGGGTGCCGATGCGGCCGAGCAACCTGACCCTGGTCATGATCGGCGCCGGTCTCCTGTGGTTCGGCTGGTTCGGCTTCAACGCGGGTTCGGCGACGGCGGCGAACAACACGGCGGCGGTGGCCTTCCTGAACACCTTCGCGGCCACATGTGCCGCGGCACTCGGGTGGCTCCTGACGGAAAAAATCCGGGACGGTAAAGCGACGTCGCTGGGTGCAGCATCCGGGGTTGTCGCCGGGCTCGTGGCGATCACCCCGGCATGTGCCGCAGTGAGCCCCTTGGGTGCGATGGCTATCGGGGCGATCGCTGGGGTGCTCTGTGCCCTGGCGGTCGGGTTGAAGTACCGGTTCAAGTACGACGATTCCTTGGATGTAGTCGGGGTCCATCTGGTCGGAGGACTTGTCGGAACACTCCTTATCGGAATCTTTGCAACCGAGGCTTCTCCAACCGGGATCAACGGCCTTCTCCATGGTGGTGGCTGGAATCAACTGTGGTTGCAGTTCGTGGGAGCCTTGGCGGTACTCGTCTACTCCCTCGTCGTAACACTTGTGATCGCTCTGGTGATCAAGGCCATCATGGGTCTTCGGGTCAGTGAGGAGCAGGAGATCTCGGGTGTCGACCTGGCGGAGCATGCGGAGTCCGCGTACGAGTTGGGTGAGTCCGGCGGCGGCGGAATCTTCGCCGGAGTGGGTCATGCAGGACGTGCGAGAGCGGAGGAGCAGCAGTGAAACTCATCACGGCCATCATTAAGCCCTTCAAGCTCGAGGACATCAAGTCAGCGCTAGAGGGACTCGATATCCAGGGCATGACGGTGTCGGAAGCGTCGGGGTTCGGGCGTCAAGGGGGACACACGGAGGTCTACCGCGGCGCCGAGTACACGGTCGATCTCATCCCGAAGGTGCGGATCGAGGTCCTCGTGGACGACACCCAGGCGGATACCGTCATTGACGCCATCGTCACGGCCGCGCGAACGGGCAAGATCGGCGACGGGAAGGTGTGGGCGACACCAGTCGACACCGTCGTCCGGGTCCGGACAGGGGAGAGGGGCGTCGACGCGCTCTGATTGCATGGTGAACGCGCAGCGGGAGGCCGTACGGCGCTCGGATCTCACCGGTCCGGAGCGCCGTGCGGCTCTCTCGCGGGCCACCGATGAATGGTTGATCGAACTCTTCGACAGTGCCACCACGCGGCTTGACATCGACCCGTTGAGCGCCTGTCTGGCGGCGGCAGGAAGTTTTGGACGGCGTGAACTGTCTGAGCGGAGTGACCTGGACCTCGTGTTGCTGCATACCGACGGTCGCTCCATCGATGCCCTCGCCGAGGCCGTCTGGTATCCGATCTGGGATGCGCGGGTTCCGATGGACCACAGCGTTCGGACCCCGGCGCAGACGCGACTCATGGCCCAGAAGGACCTCCGCGTAGCTCTCGGGGTCATGGACCTGAGGACGATCGCGGGGAATGACGAACTGGTGGCGACCACGCGCGGCTCCATCCTCGCCGACTGGCGGGCCCAGGCACTGCGCCGATCCCTCGAATTGCGGGAGCTCGTGGCGACCCGTCGAGAGCGGGCAGGCGAGCTCGCCCAGCGCATCGAACCCGACCTGAAAGATTCCTACGGAGGTATCCGCGAGGCGACCGTAATCCGCGCTCTCGCGAGTTCCTGGCTTGTGGACATCCCGCACGTCACGTGGGACCAGTCCCTGTCGCTGCTCCTCGATGTGCGGGATGTGCTGCATCGCCAAGGCTTAGGGAATCGACTGGTCTTGCAGAGCCAGGACGACGTAGCCGAGGCCATGGGCCTGCCTGACGCGGACAGTCTGCTGCGGTCGGTGTACCTCGCTGCTCGACAGATCGCCTACGTGAGTGACCAGGCCTGGCTTCGACTGGATCGGCTCGAGCGTCGAAGCACCGCGCGCAGGATCGTCGGGGGCGCACCCCGGAGGACTCCCGTCGCGAATGGCCTCGTGGTCTCCGATGGTGAGCTTCAGATAGCACGCGATGTCGATGTGTCGTCTGACCCCGGGCTGGTCCTCCGTGCCGCCGCAGCGAGTGCGCAGCATCACTATCCGCTTGCGGAGGCAACCGTTACCCGACTCTCGGCGGAGGCAGATTTTCCCAACCAATGGACCCCGGAGATGCTCGGCTCGTTCGTATCCCTTCTCGGGGCCGGGCCGGGAACCACGGATGTGATCGAGGGACTGGATCAAGCGGGCATCTGGGTGCGCATCATCCCGGAGTGGGAGATCATCCGTTCCGCACCGCAGCGGGATCCCGTCCATACCTTCACCGTCGACCGACATCTCGTCATGACCGCTGTGCACGCCTCTCAGTACACGCGCGACGTACGCAGACCCGATCTCCTGCTTATCGGGGCCCTGCTCCATGACATCGGGAAGGCCCGCGGTGGGGACCATTGCGTCGTTGGAGCAGAACTCGCACCGGCCATGTGCGTGCGCATGGGACTGAGTGCCCACGACGCGGACGTGATCACAGCTCTTGTCCGGTGGCACCTGCTCCTTCCTGAGACGGCGTTTCGACACGACATCGCGGATCCGTCCATCTGGCGCGCAGTCCGGGAGAAGGTTCCCGACCCCGAGACGCGCGAACTGCTGCTCTACCTCGCGCTGGCGGACCAGAAGGCGACCGGTCCGAGCGTGGCTACCGAATGGCGTGAGCAGCTCCTGCGCCAACTCGTCGCTCACGTCACCGGAGGTGCCGCAGAGGAAGAGCCGATTCCCGAACCATCGATCGATCAACGCGGGGTACTTGGTGTGGAAGGAGTGGTGGTCCACTCGCGCCCTGAGGCCGACGGCGTGCTCGTGACTGTGGGGGCGCCAGACCGAGTCGGATTGCTGTCCATCGTCGCCGGCGTCCTCGCCGCGCACCGGATGGAGATTCGATCTGCGCGCGTGGTGACCGTGGGCGACAGCGCGGCCCAGGACTGGCATGTTCGCCCGTTCTTCGGTGATGCGCCCAACCCGGGATTAATCGCCGAGGACATACGCCGAGTGTTGGAGGGCTCCTCGCATCTCGAAGAGTGGTTGGCCCGGCGGGTGGCATCGGAGCGTCACTCGGACACACCTCCACCCCGAGTCATCGTCAGCCACGCCCCCGACACCCATACGCGACTTGAGGTTAGGGCCCACGACGAACCCGGTCTGCTCCACCGCATCGCCCGCATCATTTCCGAGCACGGCTTGGTGATCCGTGGCGCGATCGTGACCACAGCGGGATCAGAGGTCGTGGACTCCTTCTTCGTGGTGGACTCGTGCGGGCATCCCCTGGAGCCGCTGCAGGCGGATTTCCTCGCCGACGCGATCATCAGTGGATTGATGGCACCCCCGGCCAGCGCATCCGCCTGACACTCATTACGGTGAACGCGTGTTCGCATCCCTTGCCGACCGGCTGAGCACCACCTTCCGTGGGCTCCGGGGCAAGGGTCGGCTGTCCGAGCAGGACATCGATGCAACGGTGCGGGAGATCCGGACGGCACTTCTCGAGGCCGACGTCGCACTGCCGGTGGTACGGAACTTCACGGACGCGATCCGCGAGCGGGCACGGGGTGCAGAAGTATCGGGAGCACTGAATCCCGCACAACAGGTCGTGAAGATCGTCCACGAGCAGCTCGTCGAGATCCTCGGTGGCGACACCAGGCCATTGCGGATGGCCAAGACCGCACCCACTGTGATCGTCCTCTCGGGATTGCAGGGTTCGGGGAAGACGACGCTTGCCGGGAAGCTCGGCTTGCACCTGCGGGGCCTGGGGCACACCCCGCTCCTGGTAGCTGCCGACCTGCAACGCCCCAACGCGGTTGATCAACTGCGCATCGTGGGCGAGCAGGCGGGTGTGGCCGTCTATGCGCCCGAGCCGGGTAACGGGGTAGGCGACCCGGTACGCGTTGCTCGGGAAGCGCGACGATTCGCTTCCGAGAAACTCCACGATGTCGTCGTCGTCGATACCGCAGGCCGACTCGCGGTCGACGAGGAACTCATGACGGAGCTTTCTCATGTGATCGCTGCTGTGGAGCCTGACGACGTCCTCTTCGTAGTCGATTCCATGATCGGCCAGGACGCGGTGACCACGGCGCGGGAGTTTGCCGAGCGCGTCGGTTTCGACGGCGTGGTCCTGACGAAACTCGATGGCGATGCACGCGGTGGCGCAGCGCTCTCCATCCGCGGAGTGACTGGTCGTCCGATTCTCTTCGCATCTGTCGGCGAGAAGCTCGATGACTTCGAAGTCTTCCACCCGGATCGCATGGCCAACCGCATCCTCGACATGGGGGATGTGCTGACCCTGATCGAGCAGGCGGAGCGTGCCTTCGATGCCGAGCAGGCCGAACGCATGGCGCGCAAGGTGAGCCAAGGAGAGAACTTCACTCTTGAGGATTTCCTCGAACAGATGCAGTCGATCAAGAAGATGGGTTCGCTTGGCAAAATCCTGGGCATGCTCCCAGGTATGGGGGAGATGAAGGCCCAGTTGGACAGCGTGGACAATCGCGAGCTCGACAGGGTCTCGGCGATCATCCAGTCCATGACCCCGGCGGAGCGTCGGAACCCGAAGATCCTCAACGGTTCGAGGCGGTCGCGCATCGCACGCGGCTCGGGAACGTCGGTTTCCGATGTGAACGGGCTCATCGATCGGTTCGGGCAGGCCCAGAAGATGATGCGTCAGATGGGTGGGTCGGGAATGCCGGGGCTTCCCGGGCTCCCGGGAGGTATGCCGGGAGGTGGCAAGAAGAGCAAGGGTCGCCAGGCCAAGCAGGACAAGCCAGGAAAGGGAGCCAAGGGGCGGAGCGGCAACCCCGCCAAGCGTGCCCTGCAGGGACAGGGCGGTGCCGAGAGCGTCGACATGGGGAGCCTCCCCCCGGACCTCAAGCGCCTCTTGCAGTAGACCCGATCACCGCCCGCCTACGCGGTCTGGCAGACTTGGTGGGCACTCACCGACGACGGGCCCCTCTCACCCCCTTCGGTACCCACGGTTTTCACCGTCAGCGCGTCCCCACGTGCAGATGGTGCGCACCACCCAATAACTCAGGAGAAGCAGTTCGTGGCTGTCAAGATCAAGTTGAAGCGCCTGGGCAAGGTCCACGCGCCGCAGTACCGCATCGTGGTGGCAGATTCCCGTACCGCGCGGAATGGTCGCGCGATCGAGGAAGTCGGCATCTACCAGCCCCTGGACAACCCGAGCGTGATCAAGGTCGACTCGGCGCGGGTGCAGTACTGGCTCGGCGTCGGGGCACAACCGACGGAGGCCGTGACGGCGATCCTCAAGGTCACCGGCGACTGGCAGAAGTTCAAGGGACTTCCCGGTGCCGAAGGAACCTTGGAGGTTGCTCCCGAAAAGCCCAACAAGATGCTCGCATACGAGGCTGCGGTGAAGTCGGCCGCGGACGCTCCCAAGACACCCAAGAAGAAGCCGGCGGTCGTGGAGACAGTCGAGGAAGTCGCGGACAAGGTCGTCGAAGCAGTGGAAGAGGTTGTCGAGGCCGTCGCGGAAGCCGTCGAGGATGCTGTGCACGCGGTCGAGGACGCTGTCGAGCGTGTCGTCGAGGGCACCAAGGACGAGCCCGCGGAGAAGAGCGACTGATGCTCGACGAGGCGCTGCGGCACCTGGTGCGCGGCATCGTCGACAACCCCGAGGACGTGCGGGTCCAGGAGAAGAGCGGGCGTCGGGGCACGAGTCTCAACGTCAGCGTCAACCCCGAGGACATGGGGCGAGTCATCGGCAGGAACGGCCGCACGGCAACGGCCCTGCGCACGGTGATCGCGGCGATCAATTCCGGCCGAGGCGTGCGAATCGACTTCCTCGACACCACCGAACGGTAGACACCGTGCAGGTGGTGATCGGTCGCATTGGCCGTCCCCACGGAGTCCGAGGCGATGTCATGGTCGAGCCTCGGACCGATGAGCCCGACGTGCGCTTCGCTCCCGGAGCCTCCATGGTCGATGACGAGGGGCGCACCCTCGTCGTCGAGGAGAGCCACGTTCACTCGGGCAGACTGCGCGTGAAGTTCCAAGGGATTGTCGGCCGCGAGGGTGCGGAAGGCCTTCGGGGACGGATCCTTCACGTCGAGCGCGCCGACGACGCCCGACCGTCCGATCCCGAGGAGTTCTACGACACCGAGTTGATCGGGATGCGGGCGGTGCTGCCCGATGGTGCATATGTCGGGCTGGTGAGGGAAGTGCTGCACCTTCCGGGCCAGGATGTCCTGGCGATCGACCACGACGGGCGCGAAATTCTCGTGCCGTTCATCGCGGACTTCGTGCCAACGGTGGATGTGGTGACACGCGAGATCAGGCTCACGCCACCCCCCGGCCTCGTGGATCCCTAATGCGTGTCGACATCGTCACCGTCTTCCCCGACTATCTCCGTCCCCTAGATCTCTCCCTGATCGGGAAGGCGCGTGACATCGGGCTCCTCGACGTTCGAGTGCACGATTTACGCGACTGGGCGACTGACCGGCACCGCACCGTCGACGATGCCCCGTACGGTGGTGGACCCGGCATGGTGATGCGGGCAGATGTGTGGGGCGAGGCGCTCGATGCGATTCGCCTCTCGGGAGAGGGAGCCCCCCTGCTCGTGATCCCCTCACCGTCCGGGCTACCACTCGACCATCGGGCGGTCGAGGCCTTGAGCCGCAGCGAATGGATCGTCATCGCGTGCGGCCGGTACGAGGGGATCGATGCGCGCCTGGAGCAGCACTACCGAGGCCGCCCGGATTGGCGCGGTGTCCAGGAGATCTCGCTGGGGGACTACGTGGTCGCAGGTGGGGAGGTCGCTGCGTTGGTGCTCGTCGAAGCGATCGGCCGACTCATCCCGGGTGTGCTCGGCAATGAAGAGAGCGCCATCCGGGACTCCTTCGGTGAGGGCTGCTCGGGATTTCTCGAGTCGCCAACCTTCACCCGGCCGGAGGAGTGGAGGGGATTGCGTGTCCCCGAGGTTCTCCTGAGCGGCGACCACGGGCGTGTCGCAGCCTGGCGGGATGACCAGGCGCGCCGCCGGACCGAGGCGAACCGTCCCGGCTTACTCGACCCCGGGCTGGAGTGAGCTCCGCAGCCATGTGGCAGACTTCGATCTTGCCCACGGTCCACCACGGAGGATCGGGTGCGCACCAGACTCACCCGTAGACCACGGGCGCTCGCGCCCGGAGGAAGAGATAGCCATGAAGACGCTCGACACGGTAGACGCCGCCTCCCTGAAGGCGGGGGTGCCCGATTTCCGTCCCGGTGACACCGTCAAGGTCCACGTCAAGGTCGTTGAGGGCAACAAGACCCGCGTTCAGATCTTCCAGGGACAGGTGGTCGGTCGCTCGGGTTCGGGTGTTAACGAGACGTTCACCGTCCGCAAGGTTTCCTACGGCGTCGGAGTTGAGCGCATTTTTCCGGTGCACACGCCGATCATTGAGAAGATCGAGCTCGTCTCCCGCGGCGATGTGCGCCGTGCCAAGCTCTACTACCTGCGCGATCTGCGTGGCAAGGCTGCGAAGATTCGCGAAAAGCGCGAGAACACCAAGTCCGAGGAATAACCCTTGGCCGATGAGCGTCGGCGACCATGGTGGGACTTGCCGGTCACCATCTCCGTGGCGATCGGAATCGTCCTCCTGATCACCACATTCGTTGCGAAACCCTTCTCGATTCCCTCAGGATCCATGGAGAACACCCTTCAGGTGGGCGATCGGATCCTGGTGAATCGTGTCGTGTACCACATCCGGCCAATCGTCCGTGGCGATGTCATCGTGTTCGATGGCACGGACTCGTTCGTCCCTGCATCGGAGGTTCCCGACCGGAACCCGATCATCGGGGTACTCGCCTATGTGGGCCAGTCCTTCGGGCTGATGGCCCCGGACAATACGGACTTCGTCAAGCGGGTCATCGGCGTCGGGGGTGACCGGGTCACGTGCTGTGATGTGTCCGGACGGATTCTCGTGAATGGAACACCGCTCACGGAGGGCGACTACCTCTTCCCCGAGGACTCACCGAGCGAACAGCCCTTCGATGTCGTCGTTCCCTCCGGCATGCTCTGGGTCATGGGCGATCACCGGTCGAATTCCGCGGACTCGCGATTCCACCTGGGGTCACCCGGTGGAGGGTTCGTCCCGGAGAGTCGGGTCGTGGGTAGGGCGATGAATGTCCTGTGGCCGGTGACGCGCGTCGATTCCATCGATATTCCGGAAACCTTCGCGGGGATTCGCTGATGGCGGTCCCGGCGCGCGACCCCAACGATCCGCACGTCGCGCCCGCGGATCCGCGGGCGGGCGATCCGCGCGGTGGCAGACACGCCGCGGCGAACCGACAGTCCTCCCGGGGCTGGCATGCGTTTCGGGAGTTCGTCCTGATCATCGTCATCGCTCTTGGATTGTCCGCGGTGGTCCGCGCTTTCGTAGTTCAGGCCTTCTATGTGCCGAGCGCGTCGATGGAACAGACGCTGCTGATAAACGATCGCATCATCGCCTCACGGATCACCACCAAGGTTTCCGGAGTGGCCCGCGGCGAGATCGTGGTTTTCAAGGACCCCTCCACCTGGCTACCGGAGCCACCACCACCCCCGGGGGGCCCATTGGGCTGGCTCCAGCAGGCGCTCACGTTCGTGGGCGTGCTCCCCAGCGACTCGGGTAAGGACCTTGTGAAGCGGGCGATCGGAATCGGTGGTGATCGCGTCGCCTGCTGTGACGCGGAGGGTCGCATCGTCGTGAACGGTGTGCCGCTCGACGAGCAATACATCGTTGGCCCCACGGATCAAGTCCTGTTCGATGTCGAGGTACCCCAGGGATCAGTCTTCGTCATGGGGGATAACAGGGGTGATTCCCGAGACTCGCGTTTCCATCTGGACCAGGACAACGGATCGGTCCCGGTGGATGCCGTCGTCGGGCGGGTAGTCGTGGTCATGTGGCCCTTCGATCGCCTGGGAATCGAGAGGATTCCGGAGATCTTCGGGAACCCAGCGCTCGATATGCGGTGATGGCGGCGCCGACCCTTCGTCTCGAGCGCCGCCTGCTGCGCGAGGGGGCGACCCGTGTGGCGTGCGTGGACGAAGTGGGTCGAGGTGCGCTTGCAGGACCCGTCACCGTGGGGGTCGTCGTCGTGACGCAGGGATGTCGTAAACCACCCCCGGGCATTCGGGACAGCAAAGCCCTGACCGCGGCGATGCGGCAACGGCTGCGTCCACAGATCGAAGCCTGGGCGCCGGAGTGTGCGATCGGCCATGCGACACCGCAGGAGATCGACCGCGTGGGAATAGTGACAGCGATGCGCATGGCCGCGGTGCGTGCCCTGGCGACCATCGTTGTCGAGCCGGATTCGATCTTGCTCGATGGGTCGCACGACTACCTGAGTGTCTTTCCGCAGGGAACTCTGTTCGATCAGTCCGAGACCCCTGTTATACCTCCCGTGACGATGGTGGTCCGGGGTGACGCATCATGCGCAGGGATCGCGTGCGCAAGCATCATCGCCAAGTGCGCACGTGATGACCTGATACGCGATTTGGCGCGCGATTTTCCCCAGTACGAATGGGATAGCAACAAGGGCTACGGGAGCGCGAACCATCTAGGAGCCATCGCAGCGCACGGACTCACGGAACACCATCGGGTGAGCTGGCGCGTGGGAACTCCCGCGTAGGCGATCCACAGGTCACTGTCCCCAACTCCCAGACATGGCCTTGCCGCCCGGCATTGCCCGCAGGACAGTCAGCAGGTGACGGAACACTCGACGCGATCCTCGATTGCCCCCAAGGACGCCCTCGGAGCGTACGGCGAAGGGCTTGCCGCGGAATTCCTCAGGGGGCAGGGCATGGTGATTCTTCATCGGAATTGGCGATGCGAGGTCGGCGAAATCGACGTGGTCGCACGCGATGGTGACGCCTTGGTCATCTGCGAGGTGAAGACTCGTAGGTCCGTCTCCCATGGAACACCGCTCGAGGCCGTGGGTCGCCGCAAGTTGGGGAAGCTCCGTCACCTGGCTCTGCGCTACGTGACCGAGCAGCGCATCGGTCCTCGCGTGATCCGTTTCGATGTGGTCGGGGTGATCCAACCCTGGGACGGCCCTCCCATCGTCCAACACGTGAGAAACGTGTGACATGGGACTTGCGCGTGCGTCTGGCGCGGTTCTCGACGGAGTTCGCGGCGTTCTGATCGACATCGAGGTCCACGTCGGGCCCGGTTTGCCATCGGTGGGCATTGTGGGCCTGCCAGGTGCCTCGGTCAACGAGGCCCGTTGGAGGATCCGAAGTGCGATTCAAAACTCGGGGTATCCATGGCCCGACTCACGGGTGACAGTCAGCCTCGCACCGTCCGAATTACCGAAGCACGGCGCAGGCCTCGATCTCCCGATGGCCCTGGCGATCCTCGCTTCCTCAGGTCGGATTCCGGGCCACTGCCTCGTGGGTGTGGCGCTGATCGGTGAACTGGCCCTAGATGGTGGAGTACGGCCAGTGCGCGGTGCTCTTGCACTGGCACTCGGTCTCGTCGAGCGGGGCTGCCGCAGCGTGATCGTTCCGCACGACAACGCCACCGAGTGTGCGGTGGTCCCCGGTGTTGAGATCTTCGCCGTCGATAGCCTGGCAGCTGCGCTCCGCACCCTCGCGGGAGAAGGTGTGCCGGTTCGTGCGGACGACGTGGTCCACGACGACCACCACTCCCACCTCGACCTCCAGGACGTGCAGGGTCAGTCGCAGGCCAGGTGGGCGCTGGAGATCGCCGCGGCTGGCGGTCATCACCTGTTGCTCCTCGGGAATCCGGGAGTCGGCAAGACGATGTTGGCCGAGCGCCTCCCCGGGATACTTCCGGACCTCGATGACGAGTCGACCCGCGAGGTGACTGCGATTCACTCCGTCGCGGGCCTGACTCACGATCGCATGGTCCGTCGGCCACCGTTTCAAGCTCCACACTGCAGCGCCTCGTCGGCCGCGGTTCTCGGTTCCGTGCGTCGATCCGGGGTGGTGCCGGGTGCCGTGACCCTGGCCCACCGAGGAGTGCTGTTCCTGGACGAGGCACCCGAATTCGATCGTGATGTCCTTGAGGGTTTGCGCCAGCCCATGGAATCCCGCGCGATCGCGATTCACCGCGCAGGGTGGCTCGGCTCGCTCCCAGCCGACGTGCAGATGGTCCTTGCGGCGAACCCCTGTCCCTGCGGCCACTACAACCAGGCGGTCACGGACAGCTGCCTGTGCAGGTCAGATCGGATCCGGGCCTATCAGTCTCGAATCTCGGGCCCGGTGCGTAGTCGACTGGACCTCGGGGTGAACATGCACGCACTCGGCGCTGCTTCGCTGGATTCGGAAGACACGCGTTCCGTGCGCGATCGCGTCTGGGAGGCACGCGTACGAGCAGCTCATCGCCTCGGCAGATTCGGTGTTTCCCTCAACTGTCGCGTGCCGGGCAGGATCCTCACCGATGAATTGAGTGTGGACCCTGGGGCGCAAGACACGGTCACCGAACTGGCCGATCTCGGGATGCGTGGACTTCACAGGTGCCTCCGCGTTGCGTGGAGCATCGCCGATCTCCGGGCGCATGAGCGTCCCACCCGGGATGACGTACGTGAAGCGGTGGACTTCTATCGTGCCGCGCAACAGGTCGGAGTGCCGTGAAGGAAACCGACATAACCCACTGGTGCAGCGATGATCGTCGTGCGCGCTTCGCTCTTGCTCATATATGCGACCCCGCCGATGCACTGGTGGACGAACTATGCGCCCGGCAGGGTGCGCCGGCAACACTGGCACGCTTGCTCGGCGGCGGGATTGCCAACCGCGACCGAGAGGTCTACGCGCTCCGGTGGACCCGATGTGATCTCAGCTCCGAGCACGACCGAGCCGAGGAGCGCGGTATCCGGTGGCTGGTGCGCGGCGATGCGGAGTGGCCCAGGGGGCTCGACGACGTAGGTGTTGTGGCTCCGCACGTCCTCTGGGTTCAGGGGAGTGCCCACCTGGCTCGCGCGTGCGACCTGTCGCTGGCAATGGTGGGTGCCCGTGCGTGCACGCACTACGGCGCGGATGTGGCCCGCGCGTGGGCGGCCGAACTCGCATCGTCGGGGGTCACCATCGTGTCGGGGGGAGCATTCGGGATCGATGCGTCGGCCCATCGTGGCGCCCTTGCGACCGGAAACAGCATCCTGGTCACCGCAGCCGGGATCGATAGTCCCTACCCGCGGGCCCACGAGGGCCTTTTTGCGAGCGTAGCCGAACGCGGATGCGTGGTCTCGGAGAGTCCACTTGGCTCCAGTGTTCGCCGGGCACGGTTCCTCACTCGAAACAGGGTGATTGCCGCGATGTCCCGGGCGACGCTCATCGTGGAAGCGGCGCACCGATCGGGATCCTTGAACACCGCGCGTCACGCTGCGGAGGTTGGCCGGCAGGTCCTGGCTGTACCGGGTCCGGTCACGTCCGCGCTATCCCACGGGTGTCACGGACTCGTCATCGATCGCCGTGCGGAATTGGTGACCGGAGTGCGTGATGTTCTCTCATTCCTCGTGGATAGTGTCGATGCCAGACAGGCTTCTTCCGGCGTGCACCTCTCCGTGCCGCAACGCACGCTGCTTGATTCGTTGCCGGAGTCGGGCGGTGCGAGTGTGGACGATCTCATCGCGGCGAGCGGGATGGCGCGGCACCAGGTGGAGCGGACGATCCGCGAGTTGGCCACTATGGCGCGGGTGCTCGGTACGGACGCTACGTGGTCACGGCGCACGCGGTGACTTGATCACCAGCCGCGGCTGCAGGAACTGGAGCGGATCCCGGTACCTCCCTTCGACACGCACTCCCAGATGGAGACACGTACACGTGCCATGTCGGGCTCCGAGGCGACCGATGACATCCCCGGCCCGCACGACCGCACCCACTGCCCGACTCGAATGGACAGGCTGGTAGCTGGTCGCTATCGGACCAATGCGGATGGTGACCGTCGGGACGCCCGCGACCAGCCCGGCGAAGGCGATCGCCCCGTCGTGGGCTGCCCGGATGGAGCTTCCCTCCTCGGCCTCGATGTCGACCCCCCGGTGCCCTGGACCGAATGCGTGCGCGGGTTCCTGGAAGGGGGTCACGACTGGGCCCACCACGGGCCAGAGCCAGACGAGGGAGGTGAGGAGTGCGGTCAGGGTCACGGGCTCCACGGTGCCCCGAACACCCGCCGGCTGGGGCTCCGCGTGCGCCGGCGGGGTCCGCGGCACGCCCTGTGGAGGGAGTCGCGGGGGGACGCCCTAGACTCGGGGGGCCCCTTCGGGGGTGCAGTACACATTTCGCGTGGCCCGAGCCGAAAGGCCTGAACGCCCCAGCGGTCCTCCTCGGAGGTGCGGGCGGCAGGGGTCACCAGGGATCGTCCCGCCGGGATGATCGTCAACCGTCGCCTCACTCAGGTGGGGCCACACGGGCGTACGCCCGAGGGAGTTCGTCATGGCTGTCGTCACCATGCGCCAGTTGCTCGAGAGCGGTGTCCACTTCGGCCACCAGACCCGACGCTGGAATCCGAAGATGAAGCGGTTCATCTTCACCGAACGCAATGGCATCTACATCATCGATCTGCAGCAGTCGCTGTCCTACATCGATCGCGCCTACGAGTACGTGAAGGAGACCGTCGCCCACGGCGGCACCGTCATGTTCGTGGGGACCAAGAAGCAGGGGCAGGAAGCTATCGCCGAGCAGGCAGCTCGTGTTGGCATGCCCTTCGTGAACCAGCGTTGGCTCGGTGGCCTGTTGACCAACTTCAGCACAGTCCACAAGCGTCTCCAGCGCCTCAAGGAACTCGAGGAGATCAACTTCGACGACGTGTCAGGGTCCGGCATGACCAAGAAGGAATTGCTGATGATGCGTCGTGAGAAGGAGAAGCTCGAGCGCACCCTCGGCGGCATCCGCGATATGGCGAAGATTCCTTCCGCGATCTGGGTGGTGGACACCAAGAAGGAGCACATCGCCGTGGGCGAGGCCCGCAAACTGGGTATTCCGGTCATCGCGGTGTTGGACACGAACTGCGATCCAGACGAAGTCGACTTCCCCATCCCCGGGAACGACGATGCGATCCGATCCGTCGCTCTTTTGACTCGGGTGATCGCCGATGCGGTTGCAGAGGGACTGATCGCGCGGGCTGGCGTTGTGACGGGCACCGTCGCAGAAGAGCCCTTGGCGGAGTGGGAGCGCGAGTTGCTGACCGGAAATGCGGCCGTGGAGTCCACGGACGAGACCTCTCAGGAGTAGACCAACAGTTGGGCGCTTCGCGCCCGAGCGGAAAGGCTGGACATGACGACCATCAGCGCGGCTGACGTGAAGCGCCTGCGTGACATCACCTCTGCGGGGATGATGGAATGCAAGAAGGCGCTCGAGGAGAGCGGTGGGGACTTCGACAAGGCTGTCGAGATCCTTCGTATCTCCGGTGCCGCGAAGGCTGCCAAGCGTGGCGCCGAGCGCACCGCATCCAACGGACTCGTAGCGGCTGACGGGAACGCACTCATCGAGTTGCTCTGCGAGACGGATTTCGTCGCCAAGAGCGAGGATTTCCAGGCTCTTGGGGGTGCGATCGCGTCGGTGGCGAGCAGCGCGCAGATCGGGGATCCCGAAGTGCTTCTCGCAGCGAGCCTTCCGAGTGGACGGACCGTCGCCGAGGGGATCTCAGATCTCGCGGGTGTGATCGGCGAGAAGCTCGAACTCGGCCGCGTCGCAGTGGTACCCGCGCCATCGACGGTGTACCTACACCGACGCGCCTCGGACCTGCCGCCCCAGGTCGGCGTGCTTGTCTGTTACTCCGGTGACGAGGAGGTAGCCCGCGGGACCGCGATGCAGATCGCAGCGATGCGGCCGCACTACCTCACCCGCGATGAGGTACCCGCCGAGACCGTGGAGAACGAGCGCAGGATTGCCGAAGCCACGGCGAAGGAGGAGGGCAAGCCGGAAGCGGCTCTGCCCAAGATCGTCGAAGGCCGCGTCAACTCGTTCTTCCGCGACACGGTCCTCCTCGAGCAAGCGAGTGTGGTCGACAACAAGAAGACCGTGGCTCAGGTCCTGGCTGATGCCGGTACCCAGATCATGGCCTTCGCCCGCTTCGAACCCGGCCAGGCCTGAGCACGGCCATGACACCCGGGTCGATCCAGCCGACGCTCGAAGGCACCATCGACACCTGGCCGGCCGTCCCCGAGGGTGGCTGGAGACGAGTCCTGCTCAAACTCAGCGGTGAGGCGTTCGCCGGTGGTGGGGGACTCGGGGTCGACCCCGATGTGGTCGCGTCCATCGCACGGCAGATTGCCGGTGTCGTCCGCACGGGCACGCAGGTGGCAGTCGTGATCGGCGGGGGTAACTACTTCCGCGGAGCCCAACTGTCCGATCGGGGAATGGACCGGGCGCGTGCTGACTACATGGGCATGTTGGGAACCGTGATGAACTGCCTCGCCCTCCAGGACTTCTGTGAGAAGGCGGGGGTGGAGACGCGGGTGCAAACCGCGATCGCCATGGGACAGGTTGCCGAGCCCTACATTCCGCGCCGTGCCATCCGCCACTTGGAAAAGGGGCGCGTGGTCATATTCGGCGCGGGACTCGGACAGCCGTACTTCTCTACGGATACCACGGCGGCGCAGCGGGCGCTTGAAGTCGGGGCGGAAGTCGTCCTCATGGCGAAGGCCGTCGATGGCGTCTACGACGCCGACCCGCGAACCCATCCGGATGCACGGAAGTTCGACGTCCTCACCCCCTCCGAGGTGCTTCAACGTAACCTGAAGGTGGCGGACGCAACGGCGATCTCCCTGTGCCAGGACAACGGTCTTCCCATCGTGGTCTTCAACCTTCTCGTGGAAGGCAATATCGCGCGAGCGGTGCGAGGCGAACGCATCGGAACGTTAATCTCCCAATAGCGCTCGTGAAGGGACCCAGGCTATGAGCGAAGAAATCGATCTGACGTTGCTTGAGGCAACGGAGAAAATGGATAAGGCAATCGAAGTTGCCCGGGAGGATTTCGCCACCATTCGCACGGGGCGCGCGAATCCTGCCATGTTCAACAAGATTCTGGTCGACTACTACGGGACGCCGACACCGATCAATCAGCTTGCCTCGTTCCAGACCCCCGAGGCCCGGATGATCATCATCACGCCGTACGACAAGGGCGCGTCATCAGGCATAGAGAAGGCACTTCGTGAGAGTGACCTGGGGATCAATCCCACCACCGATGGGGCCATTATCCGAGTCGTCCTCCCGCAGTTGACCGAAGAGCGACGAAAGGAGTACATCAAGGTTGCCCGCACGAAGGCCGAGGACTCACGGATCTCCATTCGGAACATCCGTCGCCATGCCAAGGACACCCTGGATCGACTCCAGAAGGACGGCGAGGCAGGCGAAGACGATGTTCGTCGCGCTGAAAAGGCCCTCGACGACCTGACCCATAAGCACGTCGAGCACGTTGACGAAATCCTGAAGCACAAAGAAGCAGAACTACTCGAGGTCTGAAGTGACGGACACCAGTTCCGGCTCGCGCGCGGGGCGGAATCTCCCGGCGGCCATCGCCTCGAGTCTCGTGCTGGGTGCGCTTGTCCTGGTGAGCCTCTTCACTCAGAAGTGGCTTTTCGTCGTGGTCGTCGTCGCGGCGCTCGTCATCGCGAGTCGGGAACTGATTAGCGCCTTCCAGGGCGCGGGCATCCGCATCGCGCGCACACCCGTCTATGCCGCCGCGGTGATCCTGCCGTCGGTCGCATACATCTGGGGTACGACGCTGCAATTGGTCGTCCTGGGTGTTTCGGTCCTGCTGTCCATGCTGTGGCGAATCCGCAGGGGATTCGAGGGCTACGTCAAGGACACCGCGGCAACGATCTTCACCATCGTCTACCTGCCTTTCATGGCCGGATTCCTCATGCTGACTCTCGCCGCAGACGACGGTCCCGTGCGCGTCGTCGTGTTCATCCTGCTCACGATGGGAAATGATGTTGGCGGATACGCGGTAGGTGTCCTCTTGGGACGTCACCCCATCGCCAAGGACATCAGCCCGAAGAAGTCGTGGGAGGGGCTGGCGGGTTCCTTCGTGGTCCAGGCGGTTGTGGGCGCACTCACGTTCACCTACCTGCTCGACGCAGCGTGGTGGCAAGGCGTCATCGTCGGTTTGGCTCTGACGGTCACGGCCACCGCCGGCGACTTCGCCGAGAGCGCCTTAAAGCGCGACCTGGGCGTCAAGGACATGGGGAGCCTGCTGCCCGGCCATGGAGGCATGATGGATCGACTTGATTCCCTCGTGCCCAACGCCTTCGCGTCCTGGGCCTTGTTCACCCTGTTCCTGGGATCCGGCATCTCCTCATGAGCATCACCCTGGAGGCCCCATCGCGCGGGCGCCCCCCGGAGCATTTCTTGGACCGGGATTCCGCGGGTCGACGCACGTTGGTCGAGGAGCGAGGGCTTCCCGGTTATCGAGCGGACCAGGCATCGCGACATCTGCTCGGTCGATACGAGTTCGACCCGGACACCTGGACCGACTTCTCCGCGGGTGACCGGGAGACCATGCGCGCACTCCTTCCGGATCTGTTGACCCCCATCCGGACCCTCGAATGCGACGACGGGACCACGGTGAAGACCCTGTTCCGGCTCCACGACGGATCACTGGTGGAGTCGGTGCTGATGCGCTACCGCGATCGCACAACGTTGTGCATCTCCTCCCAGGCGGGTTGCGGGATGAACTGCCCGTTCTGCGCCACCGGCCAAGCGGGTTTGACAAGGAACCTCTCGACGGCCGAGATCGTCGGGCAGGTCCTCGCCGGTGCGCGTGCGTTGTCCATGGGCGAGGTGTCCGGGGGTCCGGGTCGGGTCAGCAACGTCGTATTCATGGGAATGGGCGAGCCGCTCGCGAACTACTCCGCCGTCGTGGGCGCCCTCCACCGTCTCGTGGATCCCGTCCCCGCTGGCATGGGCATCAGTGCACGGGGGATCACCGTCTCCACGGTGGGCTTGGTTCCCCGCATCCATCAGTTGGCCACCGAAGGCCTTCCGGTCACCCTCGCCGTCTCGCTCCATGCGCCCGACGATGCGTTGCGTGACACACTGGTGCCGATCAACACCCGCTGGCCCGTGCGGGAGGTGCTCGCCGCGGCATGGGACTACGCAGAGATCACCGGACGCCGCATCAGCATCGAGTACGCGCTCATCCGCGATGTCAATGATCAGCCGGATCGGGCCGCTGCACTCGCCGATCTCCTGGCAGGACACCTCGTTCACGTCAACGTCATCCCACTCAATCCGACCCCCGGATCGGCATGGACGGCGTCGACCCCGGAGCGTGAACGTGAATTCGTCCGCATCGTCCGAGATCGCGGCGTGGCCATCACCGTGCGCGATACCCGCGGCAGGGAAATCGACGGAGCCTGCGGCCAGCTCGCCGCCCTGGCCTAGCCCTGCCGGGATTCGATGACCGCGCTCACCGCGGTGATGGTGTTCTGGCGATGGACGTTGTGCCATCGGACAGTTCCGCCGATGTCTCCGCGACGCAACGCCTCGAGAATCTCGACGTGTTCGTCATGAATGCGATCGCGGTTGGGCGGGGATGTGAAGTAGACCGAGCGGTAGGCCTCCGTCGCATCCCACAACTGGCGGATCAGCCTGACCAACCGCGGCATGCCACTGAACTCGAAGAGCGCGAAGTGGAAGCGTCGATTGGCCTCGGAGATGGCTCGCACATCATCGTCGCGGATCGCGTGGTCGACCCCGGCCATGAGGTCGCTTAGTGCATCGCAGTCCTCAGGAGTCAGCATGGGTACGGCGTGTTCGAGGGCCTCTGTCTCGAGGATCTCCCGCAACCGATACACCTCCAGTAGATCATCGGTGCTCAAGCGCGTGACGAAATAGCCACGGTGCGGGTGGTAGGTCACATGTCCCTCGGCCTCAAGGATCTTGAGAGCTTCGCGCAGGGGGACCCGGCTGACCCCGAGTCGCTCGGCAAGGCTCTCCTGCACGAGTTGCTCACCTGGGTCGAAGCGACCGGTGATCAGATCGGTGCGTAGTGCGCGGAGGACTTCTTCCTGGGCGGTCGTCATGTCTTAGGCGTCCAAACCGAATCGCTCGACGACGGAATCAGTATCCGCCCCGAGGTGCGGGGCGCGACGACGGTAGCTGGCGGGGCTGCGCGACAGATGGAACGGGGGGGAGACGTGTGCGACCGGATCTGAGGCGTCGAGCGCGGTGGGTTGGGGCGTGAGCCCTAGGCGACGGGCTAGCTCGAGTCCCTGGGCGATGTCGTTGATCGGTCCGCAGGGAATGCCCGCCTCGGTGAGCAGGTCATTCCACCGATCCGCGGGAGCGTGCTGGAGCACACCGGTGATGCCCTCCCGGAGTTCGTCACGATGGGCAACGCGGTCCGTGTTGGTGCGGAACCGCGGGTCGGCGGCCCACGCTGGGTGCTCGAGAACTGCGCAGAGGACGGCGAACTGCTGGTCGTTACCCACGGCGATCACGATCGGCCTGTCCCCCGTGGGATACACCTCGTAGGGGGCGATCGACGGATGGGCATTGCCCATGAGTCCCGGAGTGATCCCAGCGCCGAGGACCGAGGATGCTTGATTCACGAGTGCGCTCAGGGCACTGCCGAGAAGGTTGACCTCGACATGCTGGCCCAGACCCGAGGAGTCGCGCTCGTGAAGTGCGGCGAGGATGGCCACGCATGCGTGGAGTCCGGTTACCACGTCCACCACCGCGACACCGACCTTTGTGGGCTCCTCACCCCCGGTAATGCTCATCAGGCCGCTAGCGGCTTGCACGAGCAGGTCGTACCCCGGCAACGTCGCACCGGCACCGGCGCCGAAACCACTGATCGAGCAGTAAATCACCCGAGGGTTGCGAGTGGCGACCGTTGCGTAATCGAGGTCGAAGCGGACGAGGGATCCAGCTTTGAAGTTCTCGACAACGACGTCGGCGCGATCGACGAGCCGTTGGACGCGTTCCCGATCGACTGGATCGTCGAGGTCTGCTGCGAGGGATTCCTTGTTCCGATTGACGCTATGGAAGTACGTGGAGATTCCATCGTCCGCGAAGGGTGGACCCCACCCGCGGGTGTCATCGCCCGTGTCCGATCTCTCGACCTTGATGACCGTGGCTCCGAGATCGGCGAGGAGCATCGTGCAGTAGGGCCCTGCGAGGACTCTGGAGAGGTCCGCGACGATGAGACCCTCGAGTGGGCCCGGCATCAGCGGAATGCGGCGATTCCCGTCAGGGCCTCACCGATCACCAGAGTATGCATCTCGTTGGTGCCCTCGTAGGTGTAGACCGATTCGAGGTTGTTCATGTGGCGGATGATCGGATACTCGAGTGTGATGCCGTTGCCACCGAGGATCCCGCGGGTCTCGCGTGCGATTTCGAGCGCGATTCGTGCATTGTTCATCTTGCCAACGGAGACCTGTTCGGGGCGGAGCGTGCCGGCCTCCTTGAGGCGACCGAGGTGGATCGCGAGCAGCATCGCGTTTCCGAGGTCGACGCTCATATCCGCAAGCTTGCGCTGGGTCAGTTGGTAGGCCGCGATGGGCTTGCCAAACTGCTCGCGATCGATGGCGTAGTCGATGGCCGTCTCGAGGCAGTCACGTCCGGCGCCGACCGTGCCGAAGATGATGCCGAACCGTGCCTCGTTCAGGCAACTGAGCGGGCCGCGAAGCCCCACGACGCCCGGGAGGACGGCATCGGCCGGGAGTCGGACGTTGTCGAAGACGAGCTCTGCGGTTACCGAGGCGCGAAGCGACATCTTGTGCTTCACGTCGTTGGCGGTGAATCCGGGTAGGTCCGTGGGCACGATGAAGCCGCGGATCCCGTCGTCGGTCTGTGCCCAGACGATGGCGAGGTCGGCGATGGTTCCGTTGGTGATCCACATCTTCGAGCCGTTGAGCAGCCAATCGTCGCCATCGCGCTTGGCCGAGCTGCGCATGCCGGAGGGATTCGAACCGTAGTCCGCCTCGGTGAGACCGAAACACCCGATGAGGTCACCGGCAGCCATACCCGGAAGCCATGCGTTCTTCTGCTCCTCGGATCCAAATGCGTGGATGGCGTACATCGCCAGAGAGCCCTGCACGCTGACCATCGAGCGGATACCGGAGTCTCCGGCCTCCAGTTCGAGATCGGCCAGTCCATAGGGGACGGCGGACATTCCGGCACAGCCGTAGCCCTCGAGGTGCATCCCCATGAGTCCGAGCGCACCGCACTCCTTGGCCAGGTCACGTGCCGGGAGATGGCCCTTCTCGAACCATTCCGCCACGTTCGGCCGGATAGTGCTGTCGACGAACGTGCGCACGACGTCGCGGATCGCCTTCTCCTCTTCGGAGAGGAGGGAGTCGATGTTGTAGAGAGCGAATGGGTGCTGTGGGGACTTGCTCATCGGACCTCCGGGCTCAGGATTGGATCCAATCGTAGTGTCATCCGCCGAGTAGGCGCGTCACGATCGATGCCGAGAGGGGGGTCCTCCCGCGTCTCTCCTCGGCCGAGTCCGCGCGGGACATGACCTGGAGCCCGGCGTTCACGCCCAGCCAGCGGAGGGGCTCGGGCTCCCATCGGGGGGATCGGTGCCCCACCCACGGGAGGTGTGTGCGTGGGGAGTCGACCCCGACGATCAGGTCGGCGAGGGTGCGACCACCGAGGAAGGAGGTCGTGACGCCGTCTCCCACGTACCCACCACTCCACCCGAGTCCGGTGTCGTGATCTAGGCCGCAGCTAGGCCACCAGTCGCGCGCCACACCGAGGGGGCCACCCCACGTGTGGGTGACGCGGTACTCCGCGAGGACCGGGAAAAGATCGAGCAACGTGGCCCAGAGTGCCCGATGGATCCTCGGGTCGCGATCGTTGACTGGATCGATATCCGAGCCAAAGTGGTACGGCGCGCCGCGCCCGCCGAAGGCGATGCGATCGTCGGCGGTGCGCTGTCCGTAGATGATCAGGTGTCGACCATCGGAGAACGTAGCTCGATCTGCGAGGCCGATCTCGTCCCAGACCTGCGCAGGGAGCGGTTCCGTCGCCAGCATGAGCGAGTAGATAGGGGCCAATGTGCGACGCAAGCCGCCTAGGCGCGCTGTGTACCCCTCCGTGGCACGGATCACGTAGCGCGCGCGGATCGTCCGATCATCCGTACGCACCGCGCCGGATTCGATGCGGTGGACTGGAGTGTGCTCGACGAGGGTGGCTCCTCGTTCCACGACCGTGCGTGCGAGCAATCGGACGAGTCGAGCAGGATGCAGCGCAGCACAGTGGGGGGTGTACGTCGCGGAGAGGAGATCCGTGGGGCGCATGAGCGCGCTGGCCTGCGCGCGGTCAAGGAAGGTGGGCGCGTCGAGTCCCCAGGCGGCAGCGTGTGCGACTTCCTCGTGCGCACGGTTCACCTGTAGGGGGGTACGCGCCGCAACGATGGTGCCACCGTGCGCCCAATCGATGTTCCATCCCTCCGCGGCGGCTGTGCTTCCGAGGTCGGTGACCGAATCGATCATCGTCGTCGTTGTGGCGAGCGCGGCCTCCGTACCGTTGCTGCGCGCGATGGCCTCACGCTCCACGGGAAACAGGGCGGACGCCCACCCCCCGTTGCGGCCGCTCGCGCCGAAGCCGGCCACGTGGGCATCGACAAGGACGATGCGCAGGCCGGGATCAAGCCGCTGCAGGTGGTACGCGGTCCAGAGTCCGGTGTACCCGGCGCCGACGATCGCGACGTCGGCATCGACGTCGGACACCAGACGCCCGCCCAGGGGAGTGCGCAGTTCCTCGGGTAGGGAGTCCCACCAGAACGAGATATTTGCGGGATTCACTGCTTCCCCGGTGGGGTCCAGGACGCGATGTAGTCGGGAGACGGAGTACCAGCGGGCGTCGCGTCGTCTGCTCGGGGTGGTCCCCACCGGGACTCGATCGGGACAACGCCAGCCCACAGGGCGGAAATGCGCGGATCGGCGCGATCTTCCTCGGTGTCGAGGGGCTCGCCGTCGGAGACCTTCACGGCGATCTCGTCGAGTGGGAACGCAATGGTGAGGGTCGCCTTGAGTTCCTGCGGTGCGGGGTGGCGTGCGTCGGCATAGCGACCGGGGAGCATGTGCTCGGACATGATTCTCAGCGCCTCATCGACTTCGTCTGAGCGTACTTCGATGGCGGATCCGAATGCGGTCACGCTGCGATAGTGCATGCTCGATTCGAAGAGACTTCGCGCGAGCACGACACCATCGAGAAGGGTGACGTTCACGACGGCTGGGACGCCTGATGCCAGGGCACGTATCGTGCGTGACGCGCGGGACCCGTGCATGAGGAGACGGTCGTGATCACGTGCGTAGGCAAGGGGAGTGAGTACCGGACCGTCGTCCCCCTGGTGCGCGACATGTGCGAGCAGGCCTGCGTCCAGGATGGCGTACGCAGTGTCGCGGTCGGGGACCGCCTTCTCGGGAAGGCGGTGGATAGTCGTGCGCCGCGTCGAACCGGGCGGCGCTAGAGAATCGTCCATGCCTCGGTCAACGTCTGGCGCAGAACCTGCTCGATCTCGTCAAATTCCTTTTGGCCGATGATGAGCGCGGGCGCGAGCTGCACCACGGGGTCACCTCTATCGTCGGCCCGGCAGTACAGGCCGTTGTCGAACAAGGCCTTGGACAAGAAGCCGCGAAGCAGCCGTTCCGCCTCGTCATCGGTGAACGTCTCCCGGGTCACCTTGTCCTTGACCAACTCGATTCCGAAGAAGTAACCGGCGCCCCGCACATCGCCCACGATCGGCAGGTCACGCAACTTCTCGAGTGTTGAGCGGAAAGCACCTTCGTTCTCCAGGACGTGCTGATTAATCCCTTCGCGTTCGAAGATGTCGAGATTCGCCATCGCAACGGCCGCACTGACCGGATGCCCACCCCAGGTATAGCCATGGAGGAATGCGTTCGAGCCCTTGGTGAAGGGCTCGAACAGACGATCACTTGCGATCATCGCCCCGAGGGGCGAGTAGCCCGACGTCATGCCCTTCGCGCACGTGATCATGTCGGGAACCACCCCGAACCGGTTCATCGCGAACATGTCGCCGATACGCCCGAACGCTGTGATCGTTTCGTCGGCAACGAATAGCACGCCGTACTGGTCGCAGATCTCTCGCACTCGCTCGAGGTAACCCGGGGGCGGCGGGAAGCAGCCGCCGGAGTTTTGGACCGGCTCCAGAAAAACCGCCGCGACGCTGTCGGGTCCTTCGAACTCGATGGCCTCCGCGATTCGGTTCGCCGCCCACAGTCCGAAGGCCTTCTCGTCGTACCGGTACTCCTCCGGCGCGCGATAGAAATTCGTGTTAGGGACCTTGACGCCGCCGGGAACAAGTGGCTCGAACGGAATCTTCGCCGGCGGAATTCCGGTGATGCTCAATGCACCTTGCGGGGTTCCGTGGTAAGCGATCGATCGGCTAATCACCTTGTGCTTGGTGGGCTTGCCGGTCATCTTGAAGTACTGCTTCGCCAACTTCCAGGCGGTTTCAACCGCCTCGCCGCCACCCGAGGTGAAGAAGACCCGGTTGAGGTCGCCGGGGGCGTAGGCAGCCAGTCGTTCGGCGAGCTCGATGGCGCGGGGGTGGGCGTAGGACCACACTGGGAAGAAGGCCAGTTCCTCAGCTTGGGCGGCAGCGGCGGCCGCCAGCTCCTTGCGTCCATGGCCCACCTGCACAACGAACAGGCCGGCGAGGCCATCGATGTATCGCCGCCCCTGGTCGTCCCAGATGTAGCAGCCGTCGCCCTTCACAATCACGGGCACGTGGCCGCCGTCGTAGTACACGGAGTGGCGGGTGAAGTGCATCCACAGGTGGTCCCGGGCACGTGCCGCCAGGGAGTCCGGGCCGGATTCCGTCACGAACTGCGGTGTCGTTGTCATCGTGTTCCCCATGCGTAGAACTGCTTGCGCAGTTTGAGATAGACGAAAGTCTCAGTGGCGCGGACTCCCGGGATGCCACGGATCGACTGGTTGACGACCCGAAGCAGGTGGTCGTCGTCTTCGGCGGTGACCTCGGCGAGGATGTCGAAGGAACCTGCACAGATCACCAGGTAGTCGACCTCGGGCAAGGCCTCCATCGCCGTGGCCACCGGATCGATATCCCCGTCGACCCTGATCCCGACCATGGCTGCGCGGGGGAAGCCCACCTGCATCGGGTCGGTGACGGCGACAATCTGGAGGATTCCTGCGTCTTGGAGGCGCCCCACGCGTTGACGCACGGCCGCCTCGGAGAGACCGACGGCCTTTCCGATCGACGCATAGGGGCGGCGGCCGTCCTGCTGGAGCTGCTCAATGATCGCCCGGGAGACGTCGTCAAGAACGGCGGGGCGGGTGGCCATGGCCCTATCCTGCCGAGGGGGGACCACCGAAAGCAAATGATTTCGTAGGCTCAACCCGGATTTCGCCACGAATTCAGGCCCTTTCTTCCGACCAATACCGCGAAAAGCGCACTTTCAGTAGGCTGTCCGCACCTTCGATTTCAGGGAGTCGCCGTGGCACGCGCAGTTCGCAACCTCATCAATGGACAGTCGTCGGAATCGGCCGATGGTCGGACGAGCGACCTCGTCAATCCCACAACGGGGGAGGTGTTCGCAACGGCACCGGTGTCCTCAGCGACGGACGTGGATCGTGCCTACGCGTCGGCGCAGGCAGCTTTCGAGTCCTGGCGGGATACAACACCCTCAGAGCGACAGGCCGCCCTGTTGAAGATCGCGGATGCGCTGGAGTCCCATGCCGAGGAGCTGATCGCCCTGGAATCCGAGAACACCGGCAAGCCGGTTCCGGTCACAGCGGCGGAGGAGATCCCGCCGATGCTGGATCAAATCCGCTTCTTCGCGGGCGCCGCTCGCGTGCTGGAGGGTCGCGCAGCAGGGGAGTACATGCGCGGATTCACGTCGATCATCCGTCGCGAGCCGATCGGCGTGATCGGTCAGGTCACTCCGTGGAACTACCCCATGCTCATGGCGGTGTGGAAGTTCGCCCCGGCGATCGCTGCCGGTAATGCCGTGGTACTCAAGCCCAGCGACACCACACCGGTTTCCACGGTGCGCATGGCCGAGATCATCACCGAGGCGGACGCGCTTCCGCCCGGTGTGCTGAACGTGATCTGCGGTGACCGGGATACCGGGCGTGCGCTGGTGGAGCACCCCATCCCGCAGATGGTGGCGATCACCGGGTCTGTGCGCGCCGGCATGCAGGTCGCGGAATCGGCCGCTCGCGACGTGAAGCGTGTCCACCTGGAGTTGGGCGGCAAGGCTCCCGTCGTCATCTTCGACGATGCCGATATCGCGGCTGCAGCAGAGTGGCTCGCTGTCGCCGGATACTTCAACGCTGGCCAGGACTGCACGGCAGCCACGCGAATGATCGTCGGCCCCGGCATTCACGATGAGTTCGTGGCAGCGCTCGCCGAGCAAGCGGCCGCGACCGCTACGACCTTCCAGGACGGGCCAACCGGTGACGGGCTGGTCCCTCCGGTCAACAACATCAACCAGTTCGAACGCGTCCTCGGCTTCCTTGAGCGGACGCCCTCGCACGCATCGATTGCCGCCGGAGGCAAGCGGCAGGGGGAGAAGGGCTTCTTCATCGAACCCACGGTCGTGTCCGGCCTGCAGCAGGACGACGAGATGATCCAGAACGAGGTCTTCGGGCCGGTCATCACGGTGCAGAAGTTCTTCGACGAAGCCGAAGCCCTGCGTTGGGCCAATGGCGTCAACTACGGCTTGGCGTCATCGGTCTGGACGAGGGACTTCGGTCGCGCGATGCGCATGGCGCGGGGCCTGGACTTCGGCTGTGTCTGGATCAACACACATATTCCACTGGTGGCCGAGATGCCCCACGGCGGGTTCAAGCACTCCGGCTACGGCAAGGACCTGTCGATGTACGGATTCGAGGACTACACCCGGATCAAGCACGTGATGGCGAATATCGACAGTTAGGCACGTAAAAGGAGGGGCCCGGGCATCACGCCCGAGCCCCTTCCTCGTTCGACGTGCCTAGGTTCCACCCTCCTTGAGGGTCACCGTGATCGGGGCGAATCCTTCCCCGGTGGTGTTGAGGCCCTCCGCCTCAAGCGTCGCATTGGCCGCGTCGACGTATTGCTCCGTGCATGCCTCCGCCGGGGGTGCAGCTGTGATCACCGTCGCACCCTCCAGGTTGGGCGTTTTCGCCGAGATAAGAACGGTGATATGCCATAGATCAATATTTATATAACCGACACCGTTGAAAGATGGCCAGGGAGATACCAGCCAACCCGCAGAGCACGGATAACGTGCCACCCCGCAGGTGCGCGGTGACCCCACATGATCGACGAGGGGGCGCGGCGGTTGAGCTCCCGGCGCTTAGCTTCTGGCCAGGATGGCGTCCTGCACGGCGGGGATGATCTTCTCGCCATAGGCGGCCATTGTGTGGTCCTTGTCGTCGTGCTGGAGGTACACCGCGAATTGATCGACCCCGAGGGCCTTGAGTTCCTCGAGGCGACGAATGTGATCCTCGGGGGTGCCAATGATGCAGAAGCGGTCCACGATCTCGTCCGGTACGAAGTCCGTGTGTGTGTTTCCCACGCGGCCGTGCTCGTTGTAGTCGTATCCCTGACGACCCTTGATGTAGTCGGTGAGTGCCTTGGGGACGGCTCCAGAGTCACCATACCGCTCCACGATGTCGGCTACGTGGTTTCCGACCATGCCGCCGAACCAGCGCAACTGGTCGCGGGCGTGGGCGTGATGCTCGGGAGAGCCGTCGCTGACGTACGCGGGAGCCGCCACGCAGATATACACGTCGTCGGGATTGCGCCCAGCCGCTGTAGCGGACTCGCGAACAGAAGCGATGGTCCACTCGGCGATGGAGGGATCAGCCAACTGAAGGATGAAGCCATCGCCCACCTCGCCAGCAAGTGCAAGGACCTTGGGACCGTAGGCGGCTACCCATACGTCGGCTCGACTATCCAGCGCCCAAGGCAAGCGGAGGCTGTTCCCCTTGTACTCGATGGCATCACCGTTCACCAGACCCTTGATGTCGATTACTGCCTGGCGCAACTCGGCGACCGATACCGGCTTGCCGTTGGTGACGCGCACAGCGGAGTCGCCACGGCCGATGCCGATGACCGTGCGGTTTCCGTACATCTCATTCAGCGTCGCGAAGACGGAGGCAGTCACCGTGATGTCGCGCGTTGCCGGGTTGGTGACCATAGGCCCGACGATCACCTTGCGTGTCTCATCGAGGATCTTGCTATAGATGACGTAGGGTTCCTCCCACAGGATGTGCGAGTCGAAGGTCCACACGTAGGTGAATCCATACGTCTCAGCGCGCTTGGCGAGGTCGATGACTCGAGCGGCAGGGGGGGTGCATTGCATGACGACGCCAATTTCCATGAGGGCTCCTGTCTCGGGTAAGTGCTTGTCAACGCGTCCGCGGGAAACCAAGATCGACCGACGACGTCGCCGGATCGGGCCACCGGGACGTGACCGTCTTAGTGCGGGTGTAGAAGTCGATACCTGCGGGTCCGTACATGTTGGTGTCGCCGAACAGCGATGCCTTCCAACCGCCGAAGCTATAGTACGCCACGGGCACGGGTATCGGCACGTTGATGCCCACCATGCCGACCTGGATGTCAAACTGAAACTGTCGCGCCGCACCACCGTCGCGGGTGAAGATAGTGGTGCCGTTGCCGTACTGGTGGTCGTTGATCAGCTTCACGCCCTCCTCATAGGTTGCGACCCGGGTGACCGAGAGGACCGGCCCGAAGATCTCGTCGTCGTAGGCCTTCATGCCGGGCTTAACGTTGTCGATGAGAGAAGGAGCCAGGAAGAACCCTTCCTTCGGAAGGTCGTTCTCACGCCCGTCCACGACCACGGTCGCGCCCTCACCCGGTGCGCCAGCGACGTACGACGCGACCTTGTCGCGGTGCTCGCGGGTGATGAGCGGCCCCATCTCGGCATCGGGGTCGGTGCCCGGTCCGACCTTCAACTTGGGCAGCCGTGCGGCGATGGCGTCGACGAGCTTGTCGCCGACGTCGCCGACCGCCACGACCACCGAGGTCGCCATGCAGCGCTCGCCGGCGGAGCCATATCCCGCACTTACCGCCGCATTGGCGGCCATGTCAATGTCCGCGTCCGGTAGGACGATCATGTGGTTCTTGGCGCCACCAAGCGCCTGGACGCGCTTGCCGTTCGCGGTGCCCGTCGAGTAGATGTACTGGGCGATTGGCGTAGATCCGACGAAGGAGACCGCCGAGATATCCGAGTGATCCAGGATTCGGTCCACGGCGACCTTATCACCGTGGACCACGTTGAAGACACCATCGGGCAACCCGGCCCGCTTCAGCAATTGGGCCATGAGCAAGGACACCGAAGGATCCTTCTCACTCGGCTTGAGGATGAAGGTGTTACCGGTGGCGATCGCATTCGCGAACATCCACATCGGCACCATGGCCGGGAAGTTGAAGGGCGTGATGCCCGCGACTACGCCGAGGGGCTGACGGATTGAGTAGACGTCGACACCCGTGGATGCCTGCTCGGAGAAGTTTCCCTTCATCAACTGCGGAATTCCGCAGGCGAATTCGATGTTCTCGATTCCGCGCGCCAACTCACCGGCTGCATCCGAGGGGACCTTGCCATGCTCGGAGGACACCAGGTCAGCGATCTCGTCGCGGTGCGAGACCACGAGCTCGTGGAATCGGAACATGATCTCTGCACGGCGGGACAAAGAAGCGGACCGCCATATGGCGAAGGCCTCCTTAGCCGTCGCTACCGCGGTGTCGATGTCGGCAACTGTGGCGAAGCCCACCTGAGCCTGCTGTTCGCCGGTAGCCGGATTGAACACCGATCCGAAGTACCCGGAGGTCGCCGGGACTTCCTTGCCGCCGATCCAGTGATTGATGGTGCGCACCTTCTTGCTCCCTTATCTCGCTTGTCTGCCGCTGCCGATCTGATCGACCCACCGATTCGATTCCCGCTGCCTAGATCAGGTACTGGTTCATACCCCGTTTGAGGTACTTGCCGTGACCGTCGGAGCCGATGTACTTATTGTCGTCCACGATCACCGTGCCGCGGGAGATCACCGTGTCGACGTGCCCGTCGATGTTGAATCCCTCCCAAGCCGAATGATCCATGTTCATGTGATGGGTCTTCTCGTGGCCGATCTCCGTGCGCCCGTCCGGGTTGTAGATTACGATGTCGGCGTCCGAGCCGGGGGCGATGACGCCTTTGCGTGGGTAGAGGCCGAACATACGAGCAGGTGTGGTCGCGGTGATCTCCACCCAACGCGCCAGGGTGATCTGACCGTCCACCACGCCTTGGTAGATCAGGTCCATGCGGTGCTCGACCGATCCGATGCCGTTGGGGATCTTGGAGAAGTCGCCGACACCCAACTCCTTTTGCTCCTTCATGCAGAAGGGGCAGTGATCCGTAGAGACGATCGACAGGTCGTTGGTGCGCAGATAGCGCCACAACTCCTGCTGGTGACGCTCGGCCTTGGAGCGCAGCGGCGTGGAGCAGACCCACTTGGCACCTTCGAAGCCGGGCTGGGACAGGTGCTCTTCCAGTGACAGGTAGAGGTATTGTGGACAGGTCTCTCCGAACACGTTCCACGCTTCGTCGCGCGCCTGCTGGACCACGTTCACCGCCTGCTTGGCGGACATGTGCACGATGTACAACGGCGTGCCTGTCATCTTCGCGAGCATTATCGCCCGGTTGGTGGCTTCCGCTTCGGTCTCCCAGGGGCGGGTGAGGCTGTGGTACCTCGGGTCCGTCTTACCCTCGGCTAGTGCCTGCTGCACTAGGACGTCGATCGCGATGCCGTTCTCGGCGTGCATCATGATCGTCGAACCGTTCTTTGCGGCCGTTTGCATGGCGCGCAGGATCTGGCCGTCATCGCTGTAAAAGACCCCCGGGTAAGCCATGAACAACTTGAAGCTCGTGATTCCCTCATCGACGAGTTCGTCCATCGCCTTCAAGGAATCGTCGTCGACACCACCGATGATCTGGTGAAAGCTGTAGTCGATCGCGCACTGTCCGTCGGCTTTGGCGTGCCACGCTGCGAGGGCATCTTGAACGCGCTCACCGAACTTTTGCACGGCGAAGTCGATGATCGTGGTCGTCCCGCCCCAGGCTGCTGCGCGGGTACCCGTCGCGAAGGTGTCCGAGGCGAAGGTGCCACCGAACGGCAACTCCATATGCGTGTGGACGTCCACTCCACCGGGGATGACGTACTTACCCCGGGCATCGAAGACCTTATCGACAGTGGCCTCCAGGTTCGCACCGAGTGAGGTATCTCCAGGAGCGATGACGGCAGCGATCGTCTCACCGTCAATGAGGACGTCGGCCTGGATCGCTCCAGTCGACAAGACGACGCTGCCGTTCTTGATGAGGATGGTCATAGGTACCCCCTTTATACGCTCTGGCTGCCGGATATCTATGGTCGAACCAGATCGTCGTACGCATCCGGACGACGATCCCGGTAGAAGGCCCACCGATTACGTACCGTGGTTATGAGGTCCATGTCCAGGTCCCGAACGATGAGTTCGGACTTGTAGGGGTCGCCCTTGTTGCCCACGTAGTTTCCCTCGGGGTCGACGAAGTAGGACTGTCCATAAAAGTCGTCGTCGCCTAGGGGCTCGATCCCCACGCGATTGATGGCGCCCACGTAGTACTCGTTGGCGACGGCTGCCGCAGGCTGCTCGATGCTCCACAGGTATTGGGACAGTCCACGCGAGGTGGCCGACGGATTGAACACGATCTGGGCACCGTTGAGTCCGAGCGCACGCCAACCCTCGGGGAAATGGCGGTCGTAGCAGATGTACACGCCAATTTTACCGACCGCGGTATCGAAGACGGGGTAGCCACCGTTGCCAGGGCGGAAATAGAACTTTTCCCAGAAGCCGTTGACGTGCGGGATGTGCTGCTTGCGGTACTTGCCTAGGTAGGAGCCATCGGCGTCGAGTATGGCCGCGGCGTTGTAGAGGAACCCTGGCCCGGCGTCCTCATACACCGGCAGTACCACCACCATCTGTAGTTCTCGCGCGAGAGCCTGGAAGCGCTCAACGATCGGGCCGGGTACCGCTTCGGCGAACTCGTAGAACTTGGTGTCTTGCACCTGGCAGAAGTACGGGCCGTAAAACAGTTCTTGGAAGCAGATCACCTGAGCACCTTGCTTGGCCGCCTCGCGAGCGAACTCCTCGTGCTTTACGATCATGGACTCCTTGTCACCGGTCCAGTCGGTTTGAACCAGGGCGGCTTTAACGACGCTCATGGATCCTCCAGGTCGAGGTGGCTGCTGATGATTCGTTGACCACCATGTTCTACGTCAGTCTAGACAAAACCTGTTGTGCTTCGCTTGGTTCGGATACAATTGTCTTCCTAGGCCTGGCGATCTCGCAGCCAGGCCTCGGTCACCTGTACTAGCTCATCGGAGGCGCGATGACTCTGGCACCGGACCAGAGTGCGCGAGTCACGGACCCGGCTGTCACCGCAAGCGTGCGTGACGCGGTCTCGGAACCGTCCCCGAGGGGGATCGCCGCCGCCGTCAACCGGCTCATCCGTGCAGATCGCCTAAAGGTCGGGGTCCGACTTCCCACGGTGCGCGACCTGGCGGCCGAACTCGGTGTGAGTCCGGCAACTGTCAGTGAGGCGTGGCAGGCGCTCAGCGCCGTGGGGGCCATCGAGTCCCGGGGTCGGGCCGGCACCTTCGTTCGGAGCAGCGCCGAGCCGAGCAGGCCGGTCCGCTACCTGAGTGTCGGGATGGCGCCGAGCGTGGGAGGCCTCGACCTGTCTACGAGCATGCCTGATCCGGCCTTGTTGCCATCGTTGGATTCGTGCCTGCGCTCGGTGACGTGGACTGCGCTGCAGTGGACGACGAGCTACCTGGATGACCCGGTCATACCGGAGCTACAGGCGAAATTCCTCGAAACGTGGCCCTATCGACCCGAGCGCATGGTGACCGTCGACGGAGCGCTCGACGGTCTCTCCCGGGTCATCGACCAGGTGGTGAGTATCGGTGATCGGGTGGTCGTGGAGGACCCGGGTTTCCCCGCGCTGCTGGATCTCCTCGACTCACGCGGAGCGGAAATCATCCCGGTGGAGATGGACGGTCAGGGGATCCTGCCGGAGGCCTTGGCCCGCGCCCTAGCAGGGGAGCCCGTCGCCACCTTCTTGCACTCCCGGGCGCAGAATCCGACCGGCGCAGCACTGACTGAGGGCCGACGCTCGCAGCTGGCGGCGGTGCTGTCGGCAAGCAGGGCGGTGGTCGTCGAAGCCGATCACTCGGGCATGATCGCTCAGGCGCCGGAGATTTCTTTGGGATCCGAACTCCCGGATCGCACGGTGCACGTGCGCAGTTACTCCAAGTCTCACGGCCCCGACCTTCGGCTCGCCGCGTTGAGCGGCCCGGCGCACATCGTCGATCCACTCATGGCTCGTCGAATGTTGGGACCGGGGTGGACGAGTCGCATCCTGCAGTCGCTGCTGCTGGCGCTGCTGGACGATCCCGAGGCCCAGGAGTGCGTAGCGCGAGCGCGGTCCATCTACCGGGATCGCAGGGAGATGTTGTCCGGATTGCTGGAAAAGCACGGATTGCACGTGCACCCCGGCGATGGCGTTAACCTCTGGGTTGGTGTCGAGGATGAGCGGTCTGCGTTGTTGACCCTCGCGGCGGCCGGAATACGGGTAGCCCCCGGAAGTCCCTTCAGTGTCAAGCCAAGGGGAGTCGCGCATGTGCGCGTTACTTCGGCGCTCATGCCCGACGACGCAGACGAACAGGCGATTATCGCCGGCCACATCGCAGTAGCGGCACGTGTCACGCCCAGCCCACGGGGCGGAGTCTCCTGACGTGCAGGTCCGTGATGTGGGATGGTCCCATGGGTGACCTGGCCCTGCACGGTGCATCCGCATTGGTGACCGATTGGCGCACTCCACCTTTGATGGACGGGTGGCTGCTTGTGTCCGATGGCAAGGTTCAGGCCAGCGGCTCGGGTACGCCTCCGCATGCCTCGGAATCGATCGATGCCTCCTCCATGATCGTGGTGCCAGGTTTCGTTGCTGCTCATCACCACCTGTATCAAGGCGTCGCACGTGGCGTCCACGTCGAAGGCGGGTTGATCGATTGGCTTGACGTCCATTACCGAGCCTGGTCGAAGATGACGGCCGATGACGTCCGGGTCGGTGCCCTGGTGTCTGCTTCGTTGGCCGCGTTGGGTGGATGCACCACCGTCGCAGGTTTCGAGTACGTCCATCCGCCCTCGGAGGATTTCGTCACCCCGGTGGTCGAATCCGTCGATCGAGTCGGTATCCGTCTGCTCTACGTCCGCGGGTGTGCACCGCGATTGGAGGGACCGCTTGGCGAGCGCTTGGCAAACCAGGGAGTCGACATCACTCGCTTGGTCGAGCCGGAGTCCGTCGCATTATCGCGAACCGCGGAGGTGCTCGCTGGGCCCACGCATGAGCGATTGCGTTGGGCGGCCGGCCCGACCACACCGGTAGTCGACGACGACGGCGATTTCCATCGTGCGTTGGATGAGATCGCTCAAGGGGCAGGTACTTGGCTGCATACGCATTTCCATCCGATTCCGGGTACGCGCGTGTCCGGGGAGTCCGCCTTTGACATGGCTGCGCGGGTGGGTTTGGTTCGCAAGGGGAATTGGCTCGCACATGGGTCGCGCCTGACTTCGGAAGATGTCGCGCGCTTCGGTCACAACGGCATGGGTGTCGTGCACAACCCCAGTTGCAGTGCTCTCTTGGGTTATCCGACGCCTCCACTAGCGCAGTGGATGGCGGGCAACGACCGCATCGCCATTAGTGTCGATGGAGCAGCGTCCAATGATCGCGGCGGCATGCTCGCCGAAACCCAATTGGCCTGGCAGATGCAACGAGCTCGCTTCGGCGCAGAAGTGGAGGCGGCGTGTGGACCGGAGGCGATCCTCGATGCAGCCACCCGGGGGGCAGCGCGGGCCATCAACTGGGAGGGATTGGGAACCCTCACCGTGGGAAGCACGGCGGACATCGCCGCCTGGAGTCTGGCCGACATGGGTTTCGCCGGGAGTCCCGCGTCGGCGCAAACCACCCCCCAGTGGCTCGTGTTCCGGTGCTTTGCGGGGGCGAATGCGTCCCATGTCTTGGTGGGCGGTGACCCGGTGGTGGTCGGGGGGCGACTGGTGCACGTGGAGACACAGCAGTTGATTCAACAGTCGCGCCATACGGCAACTCGGTTGTATGGATGAAAATGTCGAGCGAAAGGTGACAACAGTTATGGATCCTTATTCCGGGCGCAGACTCTTCGGTCGACCGCTGGTCGTGGAACCGCAAGCGACGGCGGTCCTCGTGATCGACATGCTCAACGACTTCTGTGAGCGGGAGGGCGTTCTTGGAAACCCCCAAGCGCTCGCCCTATGCGACAACCAGAATCGGATTTTGGCGGCCGTGCGCGATAAGGCCGGAACGGTCGTCTTCGTCAACGAGCAGCATCGGACGAATCTGGCTCCAACGCGTGCGTTCGCTCAGCAAATGACCCACACCTACGAAAACACGTGGGGCGCCGAGGTAGTCGAGCCGCTGACCGCCGGCGAAGGGGATCTCTCGGTCATCAAGCGCCGGTATTCCGGATTCTTCCAGTCGGATCTAGATTTGGTCCTCAGAGACAGGGTCGTTCGCACGGTCGTGCTACTGGGTGTTCTGACGAACATCTGCGTTCGGGCAACGGCGCACGACGCCTTTTTCCTAGGGTACAACGTCGTCGTGCCGGAGGACGGCGTCGGCGCGATGTCCCAGATGGAGCAGCTCGCGAGCCTGTACGACATCGCCACCCATTTCGGATGGGTCTGCGACACGTCGGCGGTATGTGCAGCGCTGACGGACGGCCAACCGATCGAGAACTCCGATGTGACGCTCGGCTCACGCTTGACCAGCGTCTAAGCCTCGCCGGTGATGGCTCGTCGAGGGTTGTCGTCGAAGAGGCGGGACAGCTCGTCGCCACTGAAGCCGCGTTCGACCAACGACTGGGCGAACTCACCATGGGTAAAGGAATAACCAGGGCCTCCGTACCTTTGTAAGTCACCCTTGACGCAGCAATCTGTGCTCATGAGCACTCTGTCCAGGTAGCCATCGCGCGCGGCGTCTTGGAGTAGGTTCCTGCGGCGGTCCACTTCCCAGGGTCGCAATTGGTGGACGAGGTCCCAGCCTTGAATGCGGTCGTAGGAGAGCCAGACACCGAGATCGACGGCTTGCCGTTGAACCGAGGAGTCGAAAATCGAATCCATGTGACAGAAGACCACCCGGTGCGGGTCGACGCCTTCCTCCTTGAGGATGCGCAGTGCGGCTGGACCGCTGAAGACGCGTTGCTGGTGGATGAAGATCGTCAAGTGGGTGGCCGCATGCGCACGCGCAACGGCGCGCAGGACTCGTTCTTCGCGGGCATCCACGAATTCGCCCGCGACACCGATCTCACCGATCACTCCCGGACGGACGCCGTGCTCTCCCACCTCGATGTCCTTGATCAGGAACTGCGCGAGTTCGTCCGTCGAGGCCTCGTTGATCATTGCCGGATAGGTCTTGTGGATGTACCAGCCGGTGCCCATGATGATGTTCACGCCGGATCGCTCAGACAGTGTCCTGAGGGCCGCCGGATCCCTGCCGAGATCGAACGTCGTGAGATCGACGACCGAGCGGGTTCCGACGTCGCGAGCGTCCGACAATTCCAGAAGCGCTATCTGGGGATCGGCCAGGTACATTCCCGGGCTGTCGTACGCTACGGTGAAGAAGTGTTCGTGCGCAAGGGTGCGCCCCAGGTCGGTCGGGGAGATCGGACCCGTCACCGTTTGCACCGTTGACAGCACGGTCCTAGCCAACGATCACTCCACCATCAACCGTGATGGTTTGGCCGGTCACCATCGAGGCGCCATCGGAGGCCAGAAACCGAACAGCTCCCACCATATCTTCGGCTTCCAGAAGTCGGCGCACACTTTGCGCATCGAGAATCTCCCGTTCCAGTCGGGCAACTTCCTCTGCAGAGCCCATGTTCCTGGTGGCTGGAGTGATCGTGTACCCGGGAGCGACGCAGTTCACCGTGATGTTCGTGCCGGCAAATTCCCGTGACATGGCATTTGTCAGCGCCCAGACAGCACCCTTGGATGTCACGTAGTGCAGGAAGTTCGTCTTGCCCATGAAGACCACGTTGCTGGAAATATTGATGATGCGTCCGAAATTCTGTTGGCGCATGTGCGGGGCGACGGCTGAGCACGTCAGCCACACGCCCTTAACGTTCACGTTCATCGAACGATCCCAGTCGCTCTCAGGAATCTTGTCGAAGGGTTGGAAGGTCAAACCCTCGTAGAAGGCGGCGTTATTCACCAGGACGTCAATTTGGCCGAACGCAGCAAGAGTCTCCTGCACCGCGGCGTCCACCTGCGCTTTGTTCGTGACATCCACTCGTCGGCCGATGACCGCTCCGGATTTACTGGAGATCTCTTCGGCCACCGGCGCCGGATCGCAGATATCGAAGATCGCGACGTTGGCTCCTGCTTCGGCGAACGATTCGACGTATGCACGCCCGATTCCTTGTGATCCTCCGGTGACGACGATGACTCGGTTGTCGAACTCACTCATGAGTTTGCCTCCCAGATGGACTTGTGCTCGAGGTACGCGTCAAGGGCAAGATGACTCCATTCACGATGGGAGCTCCCGCTGAGTTTCACTCCACCGAATGGCATTGCAGGGTTAAAGACCCCGTAATCGTTGATCCAGACGACTCCGGCTTCCAATCGACCCGCTATCTCTCGTGCCCTGCCCGAGTCACGGCTCCACACCCCGGCACTGAGACCGAATTGAGAGTCGTTCGCCCACGCAACGGCCTGGTCGAGGTCGACCACTCGCTGGATCACGAGGACTGGACCGAATACCTCCTCGCGTGAGATAGGCGCGGTAGGGGGAACATCGACGAGCACGGTGGGTTGCATGAACGCACCGTCGGGCAAGCCGTCGACGACGGCTGCCTTGCCACCCGTGACGATTCGTGCCCCGTCGGCGACCGCTCGATCGACCCAACCGATGAGTTCATCACGGTGGGAAATCGACGTGACGCACCCGAATTCGGTGCCGTCGTCGAGAGGATCACCGATCTTCATGTTCTGTGCGAAGGTAGCGACGCCGTCGACCATGTCGTCGAAAACCGCACTCTCGACGAGTAGGCGCGATCCCGCTGCACAGATCTGACCCTGGCCGTAGAAGATGGCATTCGCCGATCCGGGAATGGCCTTGTCCAGATCCGCATCGGCAAGGACGATATTGGGTGACTTTCCCCCCAGCTCGAGCATCACACGCTTGCTCTGTTGAGAGGCCAATCTCCCGAGATGCAGGCCGGTCTCGGTACCCCCGGTGAAGGTGATGCCCGTCACCAAGGGGTGAACACATAGCACCTCTCCGACGCTTCGTCCGGGCCCGTTGATGACGTTGTAAACACCGCGCGGGAGATCCAATTCCTCCCAAAGACGGGCCAGGTAAAGCGCGGTGAGCGGCGTGGTCTGGCTTGGCTTGACGATGACGCTATTGCCCGCCGCCAGTGCGGGGGCGACTTTGGACACCGTGAGCACTATGGGCACGTTCCACGGGACAACCGCCGCGACCACGCCGATGGGTTGGCTGACGACGTACGAATGATGACGCGGGCTCACGTCGATCACCTCTCCGCGGATATTCCGTGCGCTGGCCGCGTAGAAGCGGATGCCATCGAGGGCTCGAGCAACGTCACCGCGCGACTCACGGATCGGCTTGCCTGTTTGCAGGGTCTCTAGTTCAGCCAGGATTTCGCTGTCCCGCTCCACCAGGTCGGCTAAGCGTGCGAGATCCCTGGAGCGCTGATCGGGACGAGCGCGTGACCAAGCACCTCGGTCGAAGGCGGCGCGCGCGGCCCTCGCAGCGCGATCGACCTCCGCCTGATCCGCAACTGCCACTGCGCACACCGGTTGTGCATGTGCAGGATCGATGACGGCGATTGGTGTGTCGGTTCCCTGATTCCACTGCCCATCGACGAAGTAGGGGACCGGTTCGCCCGCGCAGAAATCTGCGACAGCTCCGATGCGCGCTCGATTCATGCTCAAACCTCCAGGGTTGTGCACATCTCGACGTTCAAGTGATCATCTCGCACCTAAACATATTTTCACAAGAAAAAATGTCATTTTGCATAGGGTCTTGTTCGACTCTGTCTATAGTCGCACCATGTCATCTACCCAATCGATGTTGATGGACGACGAACGCCAATTGCGTTGAACATTTTTTTGCGTCCCGTTGCTGGGTGAAAGGGGTCAGAAGTGCTGCGTGATAACCGAGCAGTGATTGATATTCACTCGCATTTCTATCCGCGGTGGTATCTCGATCTACTTGAGGCCAGACCATCCATCCCGCGCGTATCGCGCGCCGGTGGGGTCGAGAGGTTTGTTATATTCCCGGAGGAGGAAGCACCTGGTCACGCAGGTCGAGTAATTTCCGAGGACTACTGGTCCCTGGAAGCAAAGATTGATTACATGGATCGCTTCGGGATCGATCAAACGATTCTGTCCCTGGGTAATCCGTGGTTGGACCCTTTCTCCGAAGCAGAGGGTCTAGACGTGGCGCGGCAATTCAACGAGGACTTCGCGACGCTGCAATCAGACACGAACAACCGAGTCCTTGGCATGGGTGCGCTGCCGGGTCTGGGCGTCTCTAATGTGGTCCAGATCGTCGCGGAGATCGCAGCCACAGGAAATCTGTTTGGCGCGATCACCGGGACGCGAATAGCCGGCCTGCGTTTCGATGATGTGCGACTCAACCCCGTGTGGGAAGCGCTCCAGGAGACCGGCCTGCCCCTGTTGATCCATCCGCACTACGGCATTGCCTTAGACGAATTAGAGGGCTTCGGACATGCGATGCCGGTGGCCGTCGGCTTCCCCCTCGAAACCACGGTCGCGCTAGCCAGACTCCTCTACTCGGGTGTCCTGCATCGGTACCCTGGCGTTCGACTGATCGGTTCGCATGGTGGGGGTACCATCCCGTTCCTAGGCGGTCGTCTGGATGCGGGATGGCGATCCGACCCAGGCTTGGTGGAGCGAATGCCGACACCTCCGGGAGAGGTGATCGATCGACTGTTCCTCGATGCGGTGCTCTATCATCCGCGAGCATTGCGAGCAGCGGCGGATCTGGTGGGTGTTGATCACCTGATGTTCGGTACCGATCACCCGTTCTCGATAGCCGATCCCGAAGCGAATATCCTTGCAATCCGAGACGAGTTCTCAGCAGGGGATGCATTGAGGGTATTGGCCGAATCGGCGATCGCTTTGTACGGAGGCGCGGATCAAGGCGTGACTCGCCTTCTCGTTGACTAATTTGTAGTGGACATTTTACGCGTACGTAATCGAACAATTCGATAAATTGGCTTGACAGGGACTAACATTCGGTGTGCCATGTAGGCAGCACGCGGTGACGCACACACGTGCGCTCGGATATGCGTGAAGACCGTCATCGCGGCATCACAGGGATGTCATCAATGGAAGGGGAGCGAGTGAGGACATACACACCGAAGGCCCGGAGATTCGCGCGAGCCCTCGTCGCCGTCGGAATTGCTGGAAGCATGATGCTTGTCGCCGCATGCGGTGGCTCGTCGGATTCTAGCGATTCTGGTGCAATGGAGGACGATTCTGGTGCAATGGAGGAAACGAGCGAAGGTGGCGCGGCAGCGGAAGAGGCTCCGGCGGAACTAACGAAGGTCAAGTACGTCCAGCCCTGGGTCATCCAGGGAGAGTCGGCCGGCCAATTTGCGGCGGTGGTCCAGGGCTTCTTCGCAGAAGAGGGCCTCGACGTTGAGATCATTCCCGGTGGACCGGATGTGCGTGCCGGCGCTCTGTTGGCGTCCGGTTCGGCTGATTTTGCCGTGATGAATCCATCCGGTGTTTTCACCAACCGGCAGGAGGGAATCCCCATCGTCGGGGTTGGCGGAATCAACCAGGCCGACGGCCTGCTCATCATGTGTAAGACGTCCACGGGTATCACTGGATTCAAAGATCTTGCTGGTAAGAAGATAGGGGTCTGGGTCGGTGGTGGTGAATCCGGTATCCAGGCAGCGACCGTGAAGGCGGGCGTTGCCGTGGATGCAGTCGAGTGGCTGCCGCAGAAGTTCTCCATGGAGGAGTTCTTCAACGATGCATTCGACTGCGCGAGCGCTACCGAATGGAACGAGAAGCACGTGGTCTACAAAGAGGGCTACGAAGCCGGAAAGGACGTGGTCGAACTTCGTCCCAGCGACGACGGGCTCTTCCTCCCGGGCGACTCGATCGTGGCGTTGGAGAGCACCGTCGCGGAGCGTCCGGAGATTGTCCAGGGCCTGGTCACGGGAACCTTGCGCGGTTGGCAGTGGGTGTGCTCAAGTGAGGAGAATCGGAAGGCTGGTGCGCAGTACACGGTCGACGCGGCTCCCGACCTCGATCTAGACCTGCAGATCATCCAGGTTAATGAGATGTGCAACCTCATGTCCCTCGGGCCGGCCGCTGAAGCGGGTCAGATCGGTGACATGGTGCAGTCGAGCTGGCAGCAGTCAGCTGATGCAACGCTGGCGATCGGACTGTTGGAGGGTCCGCCGGACGTTCCCGCTGCGTTCACCGATCAGTTCGTGGCCAACGTCCCGGCTGATTACCGCAAGATCACCTGGTAGTGAGTTGTTGTGCCGGCGGGGACTCGGTTCCCCGCCGGCAGGCTGTACCGAGTGAGGGCTTCGAAGGTCGTGAAGCTGAGGGAGTAGTCAGTGGAGGATGGAATCTGTGAATGTGGCGGTAGAAGTTCGAAAACTTGAGATCACTTTCGGCTCTGCTGCCGGACCGTTGACGGTCCTTGATGACTTTGATCTGACGGTCAAGCGAAACGAATTCGTGTCTCTGATTGGTCCCTCGGGTTGCGGCAAGACCACGGTGCTGCGCTGCATCGCGGACCTGTTGGAGCCCACCTCCGGGCAGTTGCTGGTCAACGACTTGGACCCGAAGGCGGCTGTCAAGCAGCGCCAAATTGGCTACGTTTTTCAATCCGCCACGTTGCTTGAGTGGCGCAACGTCCTGAAGAACGTCCTTCTGCCTCTGGAGTTGGCCGGTGTCCGGCGAAAGGTCGCCATCCCACGCGCGCAAGCCATGATCGAGCGGGTAGGCCTGACTGGCTTCATGAAGCACTATCCGAGGCAACTGTCGGGCGGTATGCAACAGCGTGTCGCCATAGCTCGGGCAATGGTCATGGAGCCCGACATCATTCTCATGGATGAGCCGTTCGCCGCGCTAGACGAGATCACACGCGACGACATGAATCAGTGGCTTACTGAGGTGTTCATGTCCACAGAAAGCACCGTGCTATTCGTGACCCACAATATCCGTGAGGCCATCCAACTGTCCGACCGCGTGGCTGTGATGGCGGCGCGACCAGGGCGGATCGTGGAGGAGTACACAGTCCCATTCCCCAGACCACGGACGGCAGAACAACTGTTCTCAGAGGAGTTTAATGTTCTGCGCCAGCAGGCGGAGCAGGCGCTCTACCAGGCTGCGCACGCGATGCGAAAGGCGGCGTCATGACGACGACGGTAGTGGGCGAGCGGGGTGCGCTAAGCGCGAAAATATCCAAGGCGCGAAAGTTTTTCCACTCTGTGTGGCCGGCGATCATCATCGCGATTATCGTCATTGCTTTGTGGTACGTGGCGTCGAATGTCTGGGGCCTGCCGAAATACATACTCCCGTCTCCCGACTTGATTCTGCAGGAGGCGATCGACAATCCAAACTCGCTCATCCGCAACGGATGGGTAACCTTCGTCGAAGCGGCGGCCGGATTCTCGATCGGCGTCGTCGCAGCCGTCTTCGTTGCCCTTGTTTTGGACTCATGGCGATTCCTTGAGAAGGGCACGTCGCCATACCTGGTTATCGGCTTGAACATCCCGATCGTCGCCATCGCTCCAGCGGTAATCATCTGGTTCGGCTTTGGTATGGCATCGAAGGTCGTGGTGGCGGCGGTTCTCACCTTCTTCCCCGTCGCCATCTACACCCTAAAGGGACTCAAGGCAGCCGATAGACGTGAGGTCGATCTGTTCAGGGTGTTGAGCGCCTCACGTTTTCAGGAGCTGATCAAGCTACGGATGCCGTCATCCCTACCATTTTTCTTTGCGGCCTTGCGTGTGGCATCGGCTGCCTCCGTGCTGGCCGCCGTCGTCGCCGAGTTCATCCAGGCGAATGCTGGGATTGGATACCTGATCTTGACTGCGGCCTACACCAACGACACCCCCCGCATCTGGGCGGCCGTAGCCGTGTCCGCGGGCATCGCACTCGTCTTTTACGGGATCGTCACCTTGGTCGAGCGTAGGGTCATCCCCTGGCACTCATCGGTAGGTGACCGATGACGAAGGGCAGCGTCATGGGTGAGACCGGAACGAAAACCGAGGGTATGGTGTTTGTGCCCGCCGGCGAATTCATCATGGGAGACGATCGCGTAGCGCGAGAAACGCCACGAAGGATCGAGTCGACTGATGCGTTCTGGATCGACCGCTTCCTCGTTACGAACGAGCAGTACCTGGCCTTCGCCGAAGCCACCGGCGCGGCGCACCCGGCTCATTGGCAAGGCGGCCTATTTCCGGCCGGACACGAGCGTCACCCGGCCGAAGTGAGTTGGACGATGGCCGATGCCTACGCACGGCACGTGGGTAAGCGTCTGCCGACCGAAGCCGAGTGGGAGAAGGCGGCTCGCGGGACTGACGGTCGTCTCTTCCCATGGGGTGACGAATTCGACTCAGATAGGTGTTTGACCTGGGAGACGGCCTCGGTGACGGGTGCTCATTCCGAACCCGTTGACGTTCGCCCCTCCGGTGCCAGCCCTTATGGATGCGAGCAGATGGTTGGACTGTGCGAGGAGTGGATCGCGGACGAGTACGCCGGCTACCCGGGTTCGACCCATACAAGTGTGGGTTACGGAGCGGGGATGTACGTACTCCGCGGAGGCTCCTGGATCTTCCCGGTGACTCACGTTCGCTGCTCCTATCGATGCTTCGAGGAGCCCGACCTCGACACCAGCGGCTACGCACAGTTGGGTGGGCCCGGTTTCCGGTGTGTCATTTCGGAGAAAGCGCTATGAACGGTCGTCAGGATTCGATGATCTGGATCGAAGAGGGTCCCTTCACGATGGGCAGCGACTTATACGAGATCGAGGGCCCGGTGCGGCAGGTATTCGTTCTGGGATTCTGGATCGACCGCCTTCCCGTTACCCATGCGGAGTTCTTCGCGTACGTGCAGGACACGGGCGCACCCATGGTTCCGGACTGGCCAGCGGACGGGCCGGGCGCCGACATCGCGAATTATCCCGTGGAGCGAGTCTCCTGGCAGGAGGCTCGAGATTACGCAGCCTGGTGCGGCAAGCGGCTCCCGACGGAAGTGGAGTGGGAGAAGGCGGCACGTGGGACCGATGGCCGCGAGTGGCCCTGGGGAGACGAACTGATTGAGGAACACATGAACGTGTGGGATTCGGCGAAGCCGACGAACGTGATGACTATCGCCAACGGAAGCCGACTAGGAAACGTGAGCCCTTACGGGGTGATCGATATGTCGGGCAACGTGGAAGAGTGGGTTGAGGATCTCTTCTTGCCTTACGAAGGCGGCACGTCCAATTTCCCTTCAACGCAAGGCAACTGTCGAGTGCTCCGTGGAGGTTCGTGGTTCTACACCAACGAGATGGCACGCTGCAGTTTCCGCCGAGGTGCTCTGCCCACCTTCTCCGGGTACGAACGAGCAGGAGGACCGGGTTTCCGCTGTGCTCAGTCATGAGGAGCGCTATCGAACGGCGTTCGATCAAGCGATGCAGGGTCTCGCTGAAGGTGGAATCCCCATTGGGGGTGCGCTGTACCTCGGTGACGAACTCGTGGCCACTGGTCGGAACCGGCGAGTGCAAGAGTCGAGTCCCATCATCCACGGTGAGATTGACGTACTCCGAAACGCGGGTCGGCCGCAGCCATCGTGGTACGGCCAACTCACGTTGTACACGACTCTGTCGCCGTGCTACATGTGCGCCGGTGCTTCGAGTATCTACGGGATCACCACCCTGGTGATCGGGGAGAACCGCAACTTCAGGGAGAGCGAGGATCTCCTCAAGAGCAGGGGCGTCGAACTCATCGTCATGGACGACCCCGAGACCCTGGAGATGTTCGGCAGCTGGACGGTGGCCAATCAAGATCTCTGGTTCGAAGACATCCCCGACCCTAGGAGGAAGACATGACGTTCACCCAGGATCTACTCGCCAAGGCAGACCCGTATCTCAAGGTTCAAATGGGGACGCCCTTCGTTCAGGAGATGATCGCAGGCACGCTTGCACCCGAACGGTTGCAGTATTGGGTGCGCGTCGACTACCCATATTTGATCAACTTCTCACGGATCCTCGCCTTGGGCGTTCTTCGGGCCCCGAACCTCGACGCGATGCGCATCGTACAGCGCTACCTAAACTACATTGTGGACGAGGAAATGGCGTCGCATGAGCGCTTCGCCGCCGCTCAGGGGATCTCCCTGAGCGAACTCGAGACTCAGCAGATGGGGCCGACGAAGTATGCCTACGCCCAACACGAGTTCGCCAGTGCTAACCGCGGTGAACTCCCCGAAATTTTAACGGCGATCACACCGTGCCTGGTCGGATGGCAGATCCTGTCGAAGCGAATCTTGAAGGACCACGCCATCGCCGCGGATAACCCCTACAAGTGGTGGTTCGACACGTATGGCAGCGATGCTGGCCTGGACAGCCACGTCGAGGCACTGCTCGGATTGATCGATTTGATGGCGGCTGAGGTGAGTCAAGCGCGGCGAGCGCGGCTGACGGAAATATTCCTGACCAGTGAGTACTACGAAACTGTCGCTTGGTCGGCCTACCACTCCATGGAGGAGTGGACTATGCCGGATGGGTCGCTGAGTTGATGACCCAGCGGTCAAGTGTGCGCGGGCGGGTATGCCTCGTAACCGGTGCAGCGCGTGGAATCGGAGCAGCGACGGCTCGCGTGCTGGCGAGCGGTGGCGCAAAGGTCGTTGTGGCGGACATCTCTGTGTCGGGCGAGCAAGTTGCTCGCGACATCGCGACCGATGGAGGACAGGCGATCTTCGTTGGAGGTGACGTGAGTAGCGATGATGGTGCTCAGGCGGTGGTGGCGGCCGCACTCGCCGAGTACGGGCAACTGGACTCGTTGATCAACAACGCGGGAATCCTCCGCCTTGCCGATTCATTCGAGCACACGACCGACGCACAGTTGAGCGACATGATGCGCATCAACTTCGAGTCGGTGTTTCGCCTATCTCGCGCTGCACTGCCTGCCTTGGAGACCAGTGGACATGGATCGATCGTCAACACCGCATCCATGGTCGGCCACCGGATAGGTATGCCGTCGCATGCCGTGTACGGCGCGTCCAAGGCCGCGGTGGTGGGCTTGTCCATGACCTTGGCCTTGGAGTTGGCCCCGAGAGGTGTCCGGGTCAATTGCGTGGCCCCGGGAGTCGTAGCCACGGACCTGTACGTTGAGGAGTTCTTGAAGGAGCACTCCCGCGAGGACCTCGAGTCCGGCAGTGCGAGCACACTCGCAGCGATACCGATAGGCAAGTATGCGACTCCTGAGCAAATCGCCGAAGTGATCACGTTCCTCGCTGGCGACGCCTCTGACTACATCACCGGCCAGACAGTGGTCGTCGATGGTGGATTCACGGGAATCTGAGTGCGTTTCGCGATCCTGCTGGAGAGTCAAGAGGGCTTGACGTGGCCCCAACTGTCCAATGCCGCCGAGCACGGGGAACGTCTGGGCCTCGATGGCGTGTACGTATCGGACCACTACGCACCCGTCGACATCACTAACCCGCGCGATGTCCTGCCCGCATGGATGGGGATCGCTGTCCTCGCGGCCACGACCTCCACGATCCGCATCGGACCGCTCGTCAGCCCGATCACCTTCCGCCACCCAGTGGATTTGGCACAGCAGGCGATCGCCCTCGATGTCCTGACGGGTGCGCGGATCGATCTCGGCATGGGCGCAGGCTGGCATGAGGACGAACACGTGCGCTTTGGTCGGGCATTCCCGGTGGCCGGAGAACGAGTATCCAGGCTAGAAGAGAGCCTCGAGGTGGTAACTCGACTGTGGCGGCAAACTGACGTCACCTGGGAAGGTCGGTTCTTTACGCTGCGCGAAGCAACGGTGTTGCCGCGCCCGGTGACAGTCGATCCACCCATCATCTTGGGCGGATCCGGACCACGGATGCTGGGTCTCGCCGCTCGATACGCGAAGGAATGGAACTGCTTCTACAAGAGCGTGGACGAAGTGGTCCAGATGCAGTCGGTGATGGACGATGCCTGTCGCTCCATCGGCCGCGATCCGGCGGCGTTAGCCCGCTCGCTCATGACACCCTTGGTGATCGGACGCGGAGAAGAGGACTTGTCGCGTTGCATCGACCGGCACCGAGAGGTATTTCCCGGTCTACCGGCGACTCCCGGGGAGTGGCGTGCGTCGGGTTTCCTCGGCGGGACCCTCGAAGAGGTTCGTCGTCAGGTAGGGCGTTTGACCGCCGCGGGAGTTGAGCGCCTCATCTTCGAATTCAACGATGTGGAGGACGTTTGTGCCCTTGAACTCGTCGCTGACGAACTATCGAACCTCGATACCTGACCTCTGGAGAAGCGTGCGACTGGCGTGTTGAGCTCTCAAGAGAGTGGCGTGCAATGGGACTCCGGTGGGCTGCCGTGCCGTCAACACAGCCTCACCCTGAACGAAGACGTCCGTAACGTTCTCCTGGGTGGCGCTGAAAACCAGGAGGGAATAGGGATCACTGAAGGACACGCTGTTCGGCAGCCAGGGGTTCAGAACGAACAGGTCGGCTAGCTTGCCGATTTCGATGGACCCGAGGTCATCCCCCCACCCGAGGGACGTGGCACCACCCCTGGTCGCCATCCAGACAATGTCACGGGCCATGATTATGGCGGGATCCCGATGCTCCAGTTTGTGGAGTAGCCCGGTCACCTTCATCACCTGCAGCATGTCCTGATTGTTGTTGCTAGCTGGCCCGTCAGATCCGAGGCTCACGGTGATGCCGTGTTCGCGCATGTCCACGAGTGGTGCCAGACCTTCACCGAGGTAGGCGTTACTGATCGGATTGTGCGAGATCGAGCAACCGGACCGTGCGATCGACTCCAGATCCATGGCGCTTGGGTGGGTGCAATGCACGAGAAGGGTCCGCGGCCCCAAAAAACCGATGGACTCCTCGTACGCGATGTCGGATGACCCGAAAAGCTCACGTGCCGCGTCGAGCGTGGATGGGGTCGTTGCGTGGATTGTCACTCCAGAATCGAACTCGCGGGCCAGCTCGCTTGCTGCAACCAGAGACTTCGGAGAAGTGCTGAATATCGTGTAGGGAGCAAACCAGACACGGACACGATCGACGTCGGTACGATGGAATCTCTCAGCAAGACTCCGGCACGCTGCGATTTCATCGGCCGATGATTGGATTATGTCGGCGTGCACGGATCCGGCATCGATGATTCCTCTTGCCAAGATGGTTCGGACGCCAACCTCGCGCATGCCTGCGATCGTGGCCTCCGCCATGCCGGGCTGCGGGTGGGGGTAGTTGTAATCCACGACCGTGGTGGTCCCGCTCATGATCGCCTCGAGGGCCGTTACCTGACCGGCAACACGTGCATCGTCCACGGAGAGGTGGCCGACCACCCTGTCTATGGCCTGAGAGAACCAATCCCAGACGCCCAATCCCTCGCCGATCCCGCGAGTTAGGGTCTGGAAGGAATGGGTATGGGTGTTAATCAGACCGGGAAAGACGAAAAATCCTCGAACGTCGTACACTGGTGCTGCGCCTGAAACGAAGTCGGCCATGGAGCCGATGGCGTCAATACGCCCATGTCGGATGCGAATGAATCCATCGGGAATCCTTGTCCAGCGATCATCAAGTGTCACCACATTGGCGTTGACGATGTCGCAATTACACGACGTCATGTCAATGAGTGAAGACTGCGCGCAAGGCGTGCGCCGACGAGAGCATTGTTCTTGATTAACGCCACATTTGCGTCCAAGCTCGCGCCGCCAGTGATCTCGAAGATCGCGCTGAGGAGGAATGGCGTGAGCGGCTTACCTGAGATTCCCTCCGCCGTGGCGCGTTGGAGAGCCACGTCGATCGCCCGACGGGTCTCAGCTTCTGGCAGGGCGTCGGCTTCGGGCAATGGCACCCCCAGCAGCATCCCTGCTGCGCCACGGAGGTCTTGGTCTGCCAGGAATGCTCGGGCGACCTCGTTGACGGACTCGGCCTTCCACTCAACTTTGACGCCACTGTTGCGGCTGTAGAACCACGGGAACGTGCTCTCCATCCACGAGGCCACCGGGCAGCCGATCGTCTCCAGGTACTCCAGGGTCGCGCGCACGTCCATGAAGGCTTTGGTGCCCGAGGTAACCGTGATGCAGGGGTACTTCTGAATAGCGAGTAAATCGGCGGAGATGTCCAAGGTCTCACCGAAGTCCGGGGCCACCCCGCCGATACCCCCGGTCACATGCACACGGATACCGGCCAGGCTGGCAATGAACAACGTCGCACCGACCGTTGTGGCACCACTGCGACCGGAGATGCTCGCGCAAGCAAGATCGCGCTCTTGCGCCTTGACGACATCGTCGGCATTCGCTAGGAAGGTCAACTCGTCTGGAGACAGTCCGCAGACAATGTCTCCTCTAATGAGGCCTATTGACGCCGGAATCGCACCTTCGCTGCGAATGATCTCTTCAACCGCCAGTGCGGTCTCGATATTCGTGGGGCGGGGCATCCCGTGGGCGACGATGGTCGACTCGAGAGCGACGAGCGGAGTGCCATCCTGAAGAGCTCGCTGTACTTCCGCACTGACACGCATCATCGGCCTTTCCTTTTGGGCTATTATTTAATCATTTGCGGGCCAGGTGATGTAGCAAATCCACACAAGGCGTAGCCTCTGAATATGTCACTTAAATTGTGTTGAATATTTGTCACGAAGTTTCGCGGTGATTGCAGCGCATGCGGAATGTCCACCGACAGATGCGATTGTCATTGCTGCGGCTTCAGATCCGCACGTGACTGCGGTCCTCAGGTCAGCTCCTGACAGATGCGCGGCGATGAATCCAGCGGCTAATGCGTCCCCTGCGCCGGTCGTATCGGCAACCAGCGCGGCACTCGTTTCGATGGGTTCGATTGTGGAATTGGTGATCATGAAAGCGCCTGCGACGCCGAGTTTCATCACGACCACGGGAATGTTTAGGCTGCAAAGAGCAGTCGCGGCGGCGCGGGTGTCGGTCGCACCGGTAAAGGCGCATGCCTCGTACTCATTGGGAAAAAAAGCGGTGGCGAGTTCCAGCAATGCACCGAGTTCGGGGGAGGGTCGCTCCATCAGCTGGGGACTGGGATCGAATGAGATCGGGATGCCGCGTTCGCTGGCGAGCCGTGCAGCGTCCATCACCAGATGCGTGGTCGACTCGCGCTGGAGCCAGAAGCCGGAGATGTGCAACCAATCGACGTCCGGGACGGTATCGAGGATTTGACTCGAGAACTCCGAGAATGCCGCCGCCGACGGTGTGGTTTCTGAGCCGCGGTAGGACAGGAAGCGCCGGTCTCCGTCCACGCCGATTGCCACCACGCACAGCGAATTCGGGCCAGACCTGCGCCGAACCAGGGACATGTCTAGCCCGTGAGAGGTGAGATCTTCGACAAGTAGATCGGTGAACAGGTCGGAGCCGACCTCGGTCGCGAGCGTTGCCTTCAGGCCGAGGGCCGAGGCAACGGCCGCGAAATTCGCTGCAGACCCACCCGTGCCGACGGCACTCGCCGATGCCGCGACGTCCGGGGACGATTCCCAGGCATCTGCAACCTGCAGGCTCACCTCGACCATGGTGTCGCCTATTGCAAGGACGGTCGGCATGTCAACAGCATATGGGTGTACGGATCACATGAAATGTGTTGATCAATATTTCGTGTCATCGACGATGAGTCATAGCCTATGCTGTGCAAGTCGTTACTAGCGTAGGGGCGCGTGCTCCTCGTGTCGGGTACCGGTGAGGAACGACGTGAGCACCTGTGAGAGTCGGACGATGATCAGCGTGGTGACTGGATTCGCTACAGCATTCTTTTTCGCCATCGGCATGATCGCCGCCGCTCGGGCCAGTAGAGGTGCGCACGCCACGCAGGTCATTGCATTGTCCGCGCTCATCTCGTCTCTGTTCGTCGTTCCGTGGGCACTGTCCGACGGTGTTCCCACCCTCACGACCGGCCAGACTGGATTGATGCTGGTCTCAGGGATCGGCAGTATCTTCGGATTCCTGTGCGTCTACACGGCATTAAAATACGGCAAGGTGGGGCTCGTCGCTCCGATCGTCGCCACGGAGGGCGGAATCGCGGCCCTCATCTCCTCGATCCTGGGAAGAAGCGTAGATCCGATCATCGCCTTCGTGCTCTTGATCATCGTTCTGGGCATCGTCATCGGCGCCCGATCACACGATCCCGATCCGTTTCCGGGCGAGAAGCCGGTGCACGCCGCCTTGTTCGCCGTCGCGGGCTCTCTGCTCTTCGCGATGGGACTAGTAGCCGTCGGGCTTCTGAGCGGCGACGTGATGCTGTCGTGGGTACTGCTCCCGGCTCGACTCGTGGGCGTCGCCATTCTGACGATTCCGTTGTTGCTGCTGGGTCGCCTGCGGGTTCCGCGACGGATTCTCGCCTGGGTAGTGCTCTTGGCAACGGTGGACGTGATCGCAATCAGCACGTATACCATCGGCGCGGCGAGTGATCTGCCGGTGACAGCCGTTCTCGCTTCGCAAATGGCACCACTCGCGGCCGTTCTTGCTTTCGTGCTTTTCAAGGAGAGGCTGGGGCGCGGGCAGATTGTCGGCCTCATGTTGATGATGGCTGGGATGACCGTTCTTGGAGTTCTGCAGTGAATGATCTATGCGGTTCCCCGCACGTGGCACCGTCAGCCCACGAAGTGATAGGAGTCAGCTGTGGATGAAAGGCCAACGACGCCACCGTTGTTCGATGTGGACGGTGCCTCAGTGATGACGCGCATCACCGAGCAAGACGTGGGTCGCTATGTAATTTTGTCAGTGCATGATCCGCTGGGCTACGAGGACGACGTCGCCGCGGTCATCGCCACGTATCTCGACGACGCCTATCTGGTGGCTGACACACACATGTTCGTGACGTATACGGGACACTACAAGGGAACCAAAGTCACGGTTTGTTCGACAGGCAGCGGTGCGCCGGAGACGGAGATCGCACTCGTCGACTTCTTCAGATTCTCCGAGGCGGATACCTTCATTCGTGCTGGAACATCGGGCACGTACCTGGAGCACGTCGCGGTCGGTGACGTTGTAATCGCTGCCGCAGCCGTACGAGACGAGGGCACCTCACAGGCTTACATCGTTCCGACCTATCCGGCGTTTGCCAATTACGAAGTGGTGCTGGCGATGCTCCAGGCGGCTGACGATCTTGGTGTCGGTCACCACCTGGGCGTGACTCGGTCGACCGATTCTTGTCAAGCGGGACAGGGGAGGCCCGTCCTCGGTTACCACCAGGCGGACAGCAAAGCCCAGCCCGAGTACTGGAAGCAGGCCGGAATCTTGAATTTCGAACGGGAGACTTCGATCATCTACGTGCTCAGCAGTCTCTTCGGGTTCCGAGCCTGCGCGGTCAACGCAGTGGTGAATAGCACTCCACGGGCGAACCTGGAGGTCGGAGCGGGATCCGATGAGGTGTTTCGAACGGTGCTCGAGGGCATCCACAACCTTTCGACCTGGGATCGAATCAAGGAGGACTCGGGCAAGGCCTACCTCTTGCCGTCCATGATGGCGATCAAGGAGTAGGCGCCGGTGGATACCCAGCAGGACTTCTCCCTTGCCGGCAAGGTCGCCTTCGTCACGGGGGCTAACAGGGGAATCGGTCGGGCTCTCGCCATCGGGTTGGCTACCGCGGGAGCTGACATCGCGGTGCTGCACCGTGGGGACGTCGAGGCGACGATGGGCGAGTTGTCCAGTCTGCCCGTTCGAAGCCGGGCGTACGAGTGTGACCTGGCCAACGCCGACGACGAGGAGCTGAGGGGAGTCGTGGACTCCGTTGCCAAGGATTTCTCCGGGCTGGATGTCCTTGTCAACAATGCTGGTGCGATTCATGTTTCTCCAGCAGTCAGTTACCCCATCGCTGACTGGGATGAGATCCTCCGTATTAACGTGACGAGTGCGTTCCTCCTCTCCCGTGCCGTGGGCGCGTCGTTCATCGACAGGGGGATTGCCGGCAGAATCATCAATGTCGCGTCGTTGCTCTCGTTCCTGGGGGGTCACTCGGTCGTCGCGTACACTGCCAGCAAGAGTGCACTAGCCGGTGTCACGCGTACCTTGGCAGTGGAGTGGGGCGCCCTCGGGATTCGGGTCAACGCCATCGCTCCGGGATACATCGTTACCGACAACACGCGTCGACTCCTGGAAAACAAGAACCTCAAGGCGATGATCGACGCGCGAATTCCCGCAGGAAGATGGGGACAACCGGCCGACATAGTCGGACCTGCCGTATTCCTCGCATCCGACGCATCTCGATATGTGAATGGCGTGGTGCTTCCCGTCGATGGCGGAATCCTTGCGAACTGAGATGGCGTGATGGTCGCTGAGCTTGGGAGGGCTGCCGTTCCTGTCGGGGTGATTGGGGTTGGAAACATCAGCGACACGTACCTGGAGAACCTTCGATCAAGTTATTCCCCCTTTGTCGAGGTTATCGGCTGTGCCGACGTGATCCCCGAGCGAGCGCGAGCGGCTGCGACGAGGTGGGCGCTGCCCAGGACCTACGAATCGGTGGACGACCTGTTGGCCGATGAGCAGATTCGTGTGGTTTTGGTCCTGACGACCCCTGCCAGTCACTTCGAAGTCTGCTCGGCTGCGGTGTCCGCTGGCAAACATGTGTTCGTCGAGAAACCGATCAGTGTCAGCGTCGATCAGGCGTCGGCGCTGGTCGAACATGCAGCGCAGGTAGGTGTCTCAATCGCTGTTGCCCCGGATACGTGCCTTGGGACTGCGCTGCAGTTGGCGCTCCAGGTGGTCGAAGATGGTCGCATTGGTGAACCGATTGCCGCCAGCGCCAACATGTTGTGCCATGGTCATGAGAAATGGCATCCGAATCCGGCGTTCTTCTACGAGCCGGGCGCGGGACCGCTGATGGATATGGGCCCCTATTACTTGTCCGCCTTACTGGGGCTCATGGGGTCCGTCGAATCGGTCCAGGCTTCGTCGCAGGCGTCCTTCGGCCAACGTGAAGTATCAAGCGAGCCCTTGAAAGGCACCTGGATCGACGTGCACGTGCCAACGCACGTCGCTTCGACCATGCGATTCGAGCGCGGCGGAATCGCCACCATGGTCACCAGTTTCGATGTCTGGGCTTCCCAGGCACCGCACCTGGAGATTTATGGATCCTCAGGAACTCTCGTGCTGCCGAATCCAAATTGGTACGACGGGCAAGTGCTCTTGTGGCAGGTTGCCGGACAAGAGTGGGTGTCGCTGTCGCCACCGGTCTCTGCGAACATCGACCGACGTGGTCTGGGTCTCGTTGACTTCGTCGAGGCGATCGCCGCGGGCGCGCAACCACGACTCGATGCGTCTCTCGGTTTGCACATTCTCGACATCATGGAGTCGATCGGTGTCAGCGCAAAAACTGATTGCTTAGTACCCGTGAGCAGTCGATTAAGTGGGCCACCTCTTCTGCAAGCATGACAGTCATCGTTCACGCGGGCCGTACCCCTCGTGCTCGAGCCACTCGGGCAACGGGCACGAGATCGTGCGCTAGGCCCGAAGTGGCCTAGTGCAAGTCGATGGCCTCGAAGATGTGAACGCGGCCACCATGCTCCAGGTGAGGGTGGTCAGCGCAGGCGCTCGCTGCTGCATCGAGCGACGAGGCCTCAATGACTGTGTACCCGGACGCAGGCATACCGCCATCACCATCAGCCGCTGGAGATCCGGGAGCCGAGATGAACTTCGACGACCCCAAGGGATCGCCGCCTGCGGCGATCGCACTTCCCATCTTGGCGTACCACGCCTCCCAAGCAGCGAGAATCGCATCTTGCTCATCGCGCGATTCTGCAGTTTGTGAGCCTGAGTAGATCAAGACATAGCGGGACACAATTTTCCTAACGTTAGCCGTGATCCAAGCTTAGTAGGCTTACAGGCTGCTCGTCCACGTAACGCAAATCCAAGATTCACCAAATTGACTAAAACAAAGTGCCGACGTGATGTTTCGATCGGATTGGACGAACTTCGATATAGCACGAGTGCATTCGTGATTAACCCATGAGCTGAACGGGAATAGAGGCGTATCCGCGAACGACGAAACCGTGGTGGCGAACGGGTTCTCCGCTCAATGAGATTCCTGGGAATCGGTTCAGCAGGTGCTCAAGAGCAGTCTTCATCTCCAGGCGCGCGAGCGATGCACCCAGGCAGAAGTGGGTGCCGGCGCTGAAAGTCAGGTGGGGGTTCGGGTTGCGATTCATGGTGAATCGCTCAGGCTGCACGAAGACGCTCGGATCGTGATTGGCGCCCCCGAGTAACAGCCCTATCCGCTCACCGGCTGGAATCCGGATCGTTGCGGTCATGATCGGAGCGACGGCGAGACGCTCAAAGAGCTGCAATGGAGCGTCGAATCGCAAAATTTCGTCGACCACGGTTGACAGATCGATGGAATCGTTACTGAGCAGGGCCTGCCTGACCGTTACGTCCCGAAGGATAGTTACGACTCCCGTGCTCGACGCATTGATCACTGCGCCGGTACCACCGTTGAAAAGGAGAGCCGCACTGGCGACAGCCTCCTCGAAGGACAGGTGTGCAGGGCACTGGCTCATAAGGAAATCCAGGGGTATCGATTCAGTCGAACTCGATGCTCTCGACAGCCCAGCCGCCAGGATCTCCTCCATTTCCCGCGCACCGGCTTGGCTCAGGTACGCCTCGTTCGGTGTTTGGCACTTCTCAAAGGCTGCAACCATTTGCTCTGACGCCTCACGCAAGCGTTTGCCGTTGTTCTCGGAAAGGTTGAGGATCGAGCAGATCACTCGCACCGGCAAAGGTTCGAGGAATTCGGGCACGAGATCTCTCGTGGTGTGAGGATCGAGCAACATTGAATCGAGCAACTCTTTTACTACTGCCTCGACTACTGCCTCGATGGACATCCAGGTGCTCTTGCGGAAGGGCGGCGACATCGCCTTCCTCAACCGAGCATGGTCCGATCCCGAGCGATCCAGTGCTGACAGGGAGTTGAGTCGGTTGAAGCTCGCCCAGTCGGATTGAGGCGACCGGTCCTGAAATACACGTTGAGACCCGGGATGACGAAGGAGTGCGTTGGCTGTGCGGTAGTCCGCTGTCAACCACATGTCCCAGTCCGGACACCAGACGATGGGACCCTGGTTGCGTATCTGGGCGAGATACGGATAGGGATCATCCCAATCTTCGGCCGAAGTGACGTCGACGTCACGGAGAACCAAATCGTGCTTGTCTGCATCCACGATGTCTTCCTCGCGATACTCTGTTCTCTCGTTAAACTCGGGGCGGACGAGGATCGATAGTCTATCCTTTCGAGGCAATGACAAGTCTGTCCAATTGACCTGGGCGATCGAAGGTACAGAACGATATAGTGCCCTCCGGGGGAACTTGCCAACACTGCTGTCAGTCAAGTCTGTCCATCAGTATGCTCAATTCTGCAATTTGCACAGGCTTGATTCATGAGTGTTCTACTGAGTCCTGGCGTGGAAAGTTCATCGAAACGGGGGTTGGAGGTAGAACTTTTCCCAGCAGCCGTTCACGTGGGAAATGCGCTGCTTGCGGTATTCCCCGAGGCACCTGCCATTGGCGACTCCGGCCGTGTTCCAGAGGAACCCCGGTCCCACATCGTCGTAGACGGGCAGCACCATCACCATGCCCAGTTTCTTGGCCAGTGCTTGGAATCGCTCAATAACCAGACCCGTGACCGTCTCCGCGTACTCGAAAAACTGAGTGTCTTGGACCTGGCAGAAGTATGGGCCGAAGAAGAGCTCCTAGAAGCAGATCACCTGGGAACCCAGGGGAGCCGCCTCGCCGACATACTCCTCGTGCTTCGCGATCATCGACTCCTTGTCACCGGCCCAATCCGTCTAAGCCAGAGCCGCTCGAACGATGTTCATGCATACCCGCACGCCTATCGATGCCTTTTGTCATTCTTTACAGTAGACGTTCCGATTGTGCGACAATATTTTTTCTACAAAGTCGCATGGAATCGAGAACCAGGTGGCCGCACGATCCGAGCACCGTATCTTGGTGATGGGCGCTGTCCTCGAGAGCACCCCGAAGGGCATCGCGGTGGCCGTGAACCGGCTCATCCGGGATGACCGACTGCGACCCGGAGACCGCCTGCCCACCGTGCGTTAACTCGCTGCCGCCCTTGTGGTGGGTCCTGCGACGGTGAGTGAGGCCTCGCAGGCGCTGTCCGCCGTGGGCTCCATCGTGTCCCGCGGCAGTACGGGCGCCCATGTGCGCGCCGCGGTGATTCCGAGCCGGCCCGTCCGATACCTCGGCGTTTGCGGGGCACCCTCCGCTCGCGGCCTCGATCTGTTGACCGGAACGCCAGACCCCGGGCTCCTTCCCTCGCTGACCGATGTAATGGTGCGGGTCGGCGATCGCGGACGTCGAGCTACCCCGATGATCCAGTTCTCCCCAAACTGCGAGATCACCTTGCGGGCTCGTGGCCCTTCGCCCCCCTCGCCTGACGATCGTCGATGGCGCCCTCGACGCCGCCGCCCGGGTTGTCGGGGTAGTCGTGCGGCCCGACGACCGGGTTGTCATGGAGGACCCGGGCTTCCCCGCCTTGATCGACCTGCTCGAACGGGCGGGCGCGGACATCGTCCCGGTGCCCCTCGACCGACAGGGGATCGACGTCGATCTGTTGCGCAAGGCCATGGAGCTGAACCCGGTGGCCGTGTTCATCCAACCCCGAGCGCAGAACCCCACGGGAACCTCCATGACCCGCCTTCGCGCCTCGGAGGAGGCAGCGGTGGTGGATGGAACGCGGGCCATCGCCATCGAAGACGACCACAGCGGGGATATCGCGGTCGCCGACGTGGGCGTGGGTGCGTTCCTGCCCGATCGGACGGTCCACATCCGTAGCTACTCGAAATTGCACGGACCCGATCTCCGCATGGCTGCGGTGGGATGTACCGCCGATGTCCCAGACGCGCTGGCCGCACGTCGCATGTTCGGTGCTGGATGGACCAGCCGGGTCCTTCGAGGGGTCGTCCTCGAACTGCTCACCGACGCCGACGCCGTTGCTGCGGTGGCTGAGGCTCGCACGCGCTATGCCGCTCGAAGCGCGCGGGTTCGGGAGGGGCTTCGCGACCACGGCCTGTCGGTGAGCCCGGGGGATGGGATCAACGTCTGGGTCCAGGTTCCCGATGAGCGCGCGAGCCTGGTTGCCATGGCGGCTCGCGGTATCCGCGTCTCCCCCGGATCCCCTTTCCAAGTCGCACCCGGCCAGGTGCCGGCGATCCGGGTGACCTGTGGCGCGCTTCCCGATGACATGGATGTGATCGACACGGTCGCGGCCGGGATCGCCGGGGTGGAAGCGCCGGTGGGGATGACCGTCAGCGTCTAGCCTTCGCACATGACCGAAATCCTCAATCCCGCGAACGGCGTCGTGGTGGCGGACGTCGACTATGCGACCGCGGCGGGTGTTGACTCCGTCGTGCGCAGGGCCAGGGAAGCCTTCCCAGAGTGGTCGCGGGCAACCCCGGGTGAGCGCTCCGCTCGGATCGCGGCCCTGGCTGCTGCGATGGAGTCCCGCGCCGACGAATACGTACGCACCGAGACCGCGCAGACGGGTAAGCCCCTGCGCCTCAGTCGCGAGTTCGATGTTCCCGGATCCATCGACAACGCGTTGTTCTTCTCGGGTGCAGCGCGCAACCTCGAGGGCAAGGCGTCGGCGGAGTGGGACGGGACCCACACCTCCCTGATCCGACGTGAACCCATCGGCGTCGTCGGGTCGATCGCACCGTGGAACTACCCCCTGCAGATGGCGATGTGGAAGATCCTCCCCGCGATCAGTGCCGGCAACACCATCGTTCTTAAGCCCGCAGAGATCACGCCGCTCACGGCGCTCATGGTTGCCGAGGATGCGCGGACCGCCGGCATCCCCGATGGAGTCGTCTCTGTCATCGTCGGCACCGGGCCCGAGGTGGGCGAGGCACTTGTCTCCCATCCTGGTGTGGACATGGTGTCCTTCACGGGTTCGACTCCGGTGGGGAAGCGCGTGATGGAGCTCGCGACCCGCGACGTGAAACGTGTCCATCTCGAATTGGGCGGTAAAGCTCCGTTCGTCGTCTTCGACGACGCGAACCTCGACGCCGCAGTCCAGGGGGCTGCGGCGGGGGCCTTGATCAATACGGGTCAGGACTGCACGGCGGCCACGCGCGCCTACGTCCAGCGACCGCTCTACGAGGCCTTCGTCGAACAGGTAGCAGATCTCTTCGGTCGCATCGTCGTTGGAGACCCGCTCGTCGACTCGACGGATCTCGGTCCGCTGATCTCACGCCGGCAACAGGAGCGGGTGGCGGCATTCGTGGAGCGGGCGCGGGATGCGGGCGCGAAGGTTCGGGTCGGCGGGTCCATCCCCGGTGGCGATTTGGCCTGCGGCGCTTACTACACCCCGACCGTGATCACCGATGCAGGTCAGGACAGCGAGATCGTCCGATCGGAGGTCTTTGGCCCCGTGCTCGTGGTTCTCCCATTCGATTCCGACGATCAGGGACTCGAGCTCGCCAATGACACGGTCTACGGCCTCGCGGCGTCCGCATGGACCACCGATGTCTTTCGTGCGCTCCGGGCCCAGCGGGAGATCCGGGCGGGCTGCGTGTGGATCAACGATCACATCCCGATCGCGAGCGAAATGCCCCACGGCGGGTTCAAGCAGTCGGGGTTCGGCAAGGACATGTCCACGTATTCCTTCGAGGAGTACACCCAGGTCAAGCACGTGTCCCTGGACATCACCGGGGTTGCCGCCAAGCCCTGGCACCGCACGATCTTCGGAGAAAAGAGCTGAGAAGCAGCCTGACGATATGGCTGAAATGGTCTAGGGTCGAAAGACCACTTCACGAAGGGGAGACATGAAGGCGCATTCACTGCAGATCGTGGCGGCACTGGCGGGAACGATGCGTTCCTCCGTGTCCCGTCGTCGGCTTCTCCAGGCCGCGGGCATCGGCGGAGCGGCCATGGCCGTTACCGCGTGCGGAACGGGCGGAGACTCCGCGTCGTCCGGCGAGGCCGCCTCGGCCGAGGACCTCTCCGACTCTGCCAAGTTGGTCAACTGGTCCAACTGGCCGTCGTACCTCGACATCAATGATGAGACCGGGGAGCGCCCGACCCTCCTCGCATTTCAGGAGCAGACCGGCATCTCGGTCACGTATACGGAAGACGTCAACGACAACAACGAGTTCTACGCGAAGGTGCGCACCCAACTCGAGCAGGGGCAGCCCATCGATCGGGATATCGTCGTCCTCACCGACTGGATGGCGGCCCTGTGGATCTCGAACGGCTATGCGCAGAAGTTGAACAAGGCCGAGATTCCCAATGAGGTGAACCTTGTGCCGAAGTACGTCGACGTTTCCTTCGACCCAGGCCGGGAGTACTCGCTCCCTTGGCAGTCGGGATTCGGTGGACTCGGCTACAACAAAGCCGCCCTGAAGAGCGCCCTCGGTGTGGATGCGATCACGACCCTCGACCAGCTCTTCGATCCGGCGCTGAGGGGCAAGATCACTGTTCTCTCCGAGATGCGCGACACCATGGGCTGCATCATGGCGTGGCAGGGGAACGATCCGTCGAACTTCACCAAGGAACAGTTCGAGCAGGCGATCGAAGCGCTGGCGCAGCAGGTGGACTCCGGCCAGATTCGCCAGGTCACCGGCAACGATTACATCGGTGCGCTGGAGAAGGGTGATGTCGTCGCGGTTATCGGCTGGTCGGGAGACCTCTTCGCCCTCGGGGACAACTTCGGGTTCGGTCTTCCGGAATCCGGCGGAATGCTCTGGACCGACAACATGCTGATCCCGCCGCTGGCAAGCCACAAGAAGAACGCCGAGAAATTGATGAACTACTACTACGACCCCGTGGTGGCGGCGACTGTGGCCGAGTACGTCAACTACATCTGCCCTGTGCAGGGTGCCCAGGAGGCGATGCTCGACATCGATCCTGCTCTCGCCGAGAGTCCGTGGATCTTCCCGAATGCGGAGATCCTCGATCAGAGCTACGTCTTCATGGAGCTGACCATCGAGCAGGACGCCGAATACCAGCGGCTGTTCCAGACGGCGATCGGCAACTGATCGCGGGAGTAGAAATCGCTCCTCGCGAGCTCTTTCGGCGTTAGGGTCTGGCAGGCACGGTGGGGAGGGGCGGGATATGCGGCAGGTCGATGACCTCAGGCTCGACCACCTGACCAAGTCCTTCGGCGAGATGACGGCCGTCGACGATCTCAGTCTGACCATCCCGGCTGGATCCTTCTTCGCGCTTGTGGGTGCGTCCGGCTGCGGAAAGACCACCACACTGCGCATGGTCGCGGGTCTCGAAGACCCCACGTCCGGCCGGATCCTCATCGGTGATCGGGACATCACGGGGATGCGCGCCTACCAACGCCCGGTGAACACCGTCTTCCAGAGTTATGCACTCTTTCCACACCTGGACATCTACGAGAACGTTGCATTCGGGCTGCGACGCCGAGGCATCAAGGACGTCAAGGGACCGGTGGAGTCGATGCTCGACCTCGTCGAGCTGGGCCCGATGGCTCGCCGTAAGCCGAGCCAGCTCTCCGGGGGGCAGCAGCAGCGCGTTGCGGTTGCCCGTGCGTTGATCAACGAGCCTGAAGTTCTCCTCCTCGATGAGCCGTTGGGCGCACTGGACCTCAAGCTTCGACGCCAGATGCAGATCGAGTTGAAGCGGATCCAGACGGAAGTGGGCACAACCTTCGTGCACGTCACCCACGACCAGGAGGAGGCCATGACAATGGCAGACACCGTCGCGGTGATGAATGCAGGTCGCATCGAGCAGATGGGTTATCCGGCCGAGGTGTACGAGCTACCCCGAACACTCTTCGTGGCGAACTTCCTTGGACAGTCGAACATCATCAGCGGTGCGGTTGCCGGATCGGACGGGTCCATGGTCACGGTGTCTGCCCATGGGGCAGCGTTCCGTCTCCCCGGTGACCGGAACTCGGCTTCGGGAGCTGCGATTCTCGTCGGCGTCCGCCCCGAGAAGGTCACCCTGCTTGACGCCGTGGACAGCGCACGAGTGCCCGCACCGCACAACAGGGTGGACGGAACGGTGACGGATGTCAGCTACACGGGTGTGTCCACCCAGTACCTGGTTCGTACGCCGTGGGGGCAGGAACTGACCGTCTTCGAACAGAATGACATCGTCGGTGACCGCGCCGCCGTAGGGGATCCCGTGGTGATGCACTGGGCCGTGGAGCACACCTTCGGCCTGGAGCCCTAGGCATGGCGGCCGTCCTACCGAGTGGGGGAGTGAGCGCTACGCCGGTCGCCCAGCGGCGCTCCAGGACCGGGTACTTCCTCCTTCTCCCGGGGATGGCATGGCTCGGGATCTTCTTCGCGATCCCCTTCATCACCCTGTTCGTGACGAGCCTTCAGGCGCCGTCACCAGACGCCGCCGGCCAGTTCGTGCCCGCCTTCCAGGTCTCCAACTACGCGGAGGCCTTCCTCAACTACTGGCCGCAGTTCGTGCGGTCACTGGTCTACGCCGGTCTCGCCACGATCTTCGCGCTCCTCATCGGCTATCCGCTTGCCTACTTCATCGCTTTTCGCGGTGGGAAGTGGCGGGGTCTGCTGCTCGTGCTCGTGGTGGCGCCCACGTTCGCGTCGTTCCTGTTGCGCACCTACGCCTGGCAGACGATTCTGTCGGACAACAGCCCGATCACCCAGTTCCTGAACTTCCTCCACCTGTTGCCCGACGAGCGGATCCTCAATACGGGGATCGCCGTGGTGGCTGGTCTGACATACAACTTTCTGCCATTCATGATCCTTCCGCTGTATGCCGCGCTGGAGAAGATCGATCCCCGATTGATTGAGGCAGGAAGCGACCTCTACGCATCTCCCGTCACCACGTTCCGAAAGGTGACCTGGCCCCTGTCGCTCCCGGGCGTGGTGGCAGGGACGTTGCTCACCTTCATTCCGGCCATGGGCGACTACATCAATGCCCAACTCCTGGGTTCGACGGGTGATCGCATGATCGGGAACGCGATCCAGGTGAACTTCATTCAGTTCCGGGATTACCCGATCGCCAGCGCTCTCTCGTTCATCCTCATGGCGGCGATTCTCGTGCTCGTTTTCAGCTATATCCGCCGTGCGGGGACGGAGGACTTGGTCTGATGAATTGGCTCCGCAAGAACCTCATCGCGATCATCGGAATCCTCGTCCTGATCTACCTCTTCATTCCCATCGCGGTGATCGCGGTGATGAGTTTCAACAAGCCCGAGGGCAAGTTCAACATCAGTTGGAATCAGTTCTCGACAGATGCGTGGCAAAACCTGTGCGGGGTTCCCGGTGTCTGCGACTCGTTCCTGGTGAGTATCCAGATCGGACTCATCTCGACGGTGGTTGCCACGATCTTCGGAACGATGATCGCCTTCGCCCTGGTTCGCTACCGATTCCGCGGCAGGTCATCTACGAACCTGCTCATCTTCCTCCCGATGGCGACCCCGGAAGTGGTCATGGGCTCGAGTCTCCTGGCGCTGTTCTTGAACCTGCGGTTTCCGCTCGGGGAAGTGACCGTGATCATCGCCCACATCATGTTCATCATCTCGTTCGTTGTCGTGACGGTGAAGGCCCGATTGCAGGGGCTCGATCCCCGTCTCGAGGAGGCAGCGCGGGATCTCTATGCCAGCCCCAGGGCAACATTCCGGTACGTGACCCTGCCGCTCGTGCTGCCAGGAATCATCGGGGCCGCGCTGCTGGGATTCGCCCTGAGCTTCGACGACTTCATCATCAGCTTCTTCAACGCGGGCACGCTCGTAACCTTCCCGATCTTCATCTGGGGGGCCGCGCAACGGGGGATCCCGGTACAGGTGAATGCCTTGGCGACGCTCGTGTTCCTGGTGGCCCTCGTGGTCGTTCTGACGAGTCAGTTCGTGAGCTACCGCCGACGGAAGTCTCTAGAGATCCTCCCCGAGGAGGACCGGAGTCCAGCGACCGTGGATGTGATGTCCCGGTCCTAGTGCAGTGCTTAGGATGGAGATAGTCGAGTTCGTGGAAGGGACTGGTGGGACGGCGTGGCGATCGGCCGCGTCCCGCGTCCCGACCAGCACTGGAAGTGCCCATGCGATTCGCCACCACCCCCACCCGCGAGGCCGAGGCGTCCCTCCGCGACGTCCAGCGTCGGGTCTACTGGCTCGATAGTCCTGACCGGCCGGCGCCCCGAAGTTACCTGTCCGGCGACACGACCGCCGACCTCGTCATCGTCGGTGGTGGGTTCACCGGTCTGTGGAGTGCGCTCCTCGCCCACGATGGCGACCTGGGAACCGACGTCATGGTCCTCGAGAGTGGGCGCATCGGCGACGGTGGCTCAGGACGTAATGGTGGATTCGTATCGGCGAGTCTCACCCATGGATTCGGTAACGGGTTGTCGCGGTGGCCGGACGACATGCCCACCCTGCTGGAGCTCGGCATGCGGAATCTCGACGACATCGAGCGATTCGTGGCGCTTAACACGATCGAGTGTGAGTTCCGGCGAGCGGGCGAAATCGCTGTTGCAGTGGCGGAGCATCAGGTCGAGGAGTTGCGGGATGCCATCCACGATCAGAATCTGCTGGGAGTCGATGCGGAATTCCTCGATCGGGACGCCATCACCTCGATGATCCACTCGGATTCCTATCGAGCGGGTCTCCTCGACCGGCGAGGCGTCGCCCTCGCGGATCCGGCTCGCCTTGTGTGGGGGATGGCCCGGGTGGCCGAGGTGCAGGGAGTCCGAATCCATGAGAACACCCAGGTGATCGACTTCGAGGATCATGGCGACACGGTGTCCCTGAGGACTCCGCAGGGACGCGTTCGCGCACGGCGGGTCATCGTTGCCACGAATGCCTTTCCGAGTCTGATCCCAGCCGTCCGGCATCGTGTCGTTCCGGTATATGACTACGTCCTCATCACAGAGCCGCTGACGGACGTGCAGTGGAACTCGGTGGGTTGGGCAGAGCGACAGGGTCTGAGCGACGTGGGAAACCAGTTCCACTACTACCGGCCTACCGCAGATGGTCGAATCCTCTGGGGCGGATACGACGCGGTCTATCACCCGGGTAACGGCTTCGGGCCCCAGTTCGAGAACGACGAAGACAGTTACCGTCGTCTCGCCACCCACTTCCTGCAGACGTTTCCGCAGTTGGAGGGGGTGCGCTTTTCCCACGCGTGGGGTGGTGCCATCGATACATGCTCGCGATTCACCGCATTCTGGGGGACCGAAGCGGGCGGCAAGGTGGCGTACGCCGCGGGCTTCACCGGTCTCGGGGTGGGATCCAGTCGCTTTGCCGCGCACGTGATGTTGGATCTCCTCTCCGGGCGCGTTACGCAACGGACGCGTCTTGAGATGGTCCAGACGAAGCCAGTGCCGTTTCCGCCTGAGCCCCTGCGTTCTCTGGGAATCAAATGGACGACCCTGTCGCTGCAGAAGGCCGATGTGCGCGGTCATCGGAACCTCTGGTTGCGCATCCTGGACAGACTGGGCATGGGTTTCGACTCCTGACAACGGATAGGGTCGCGGCATGGCACGGTACGGCGCTCAGTACGGCCCGGACTACACATTCCTTGGTGTCCCGGAGGCTGACGTTGCGGATCCGGCAACGTACACAGGGGCCGATGTTGTCATTCTCGGCGCACCCTTCGACGGGGGCACGTCGTATCGGTCGGGTGCACGCTTCGGGCCGGGTGCGATGCGTGCCGCCTGTTACCTGGGGCACGACGGTTCCCGGCCCTCGCTCGCCCTTCGTGTGGACGGCCTGAAGGACCTCGGCGTCGTCGATGCAGGAGACGTGGAGATGTACTCCGGCGATGCGGTGAGATCGTGCGCCAGTCTCGAGCGGGTGGTGGAATCCATCGCAGCCACGGGTGCAGTCCCCCTGGTGCTCGGCGGCGACCACACGATCACCTGGTCCGATGTCACGGGTGTTGCGCGGGCGCGGGGATGGGGGCGTGTGTCGGTCATCCATTTCGACGCGCACGCGGACACAGGGGATATCGAATTCGGCTCCCTGATCGGTCACGGGCAACCGATGCGTCGACTGATCGAGTCAGGTGCTGCACGGGGTGATCGATTTTTCCAGATCGGACTCCGCGGTTACTGGCCACCGCCGGACATCCTGGATTGGATGGCTGACCAGCGGATGCGCTCGTACGAGATGACGGAAATTGTGTCCCGTGGATTCGAAGCGATCCTCGACGAGGTACTTGCCGCTGCGATGGACGAGTGCGACGGAGTGTTCCTCTCCGTCGACATCGATGTGGTGGATCCGGGATCGGCGCCGGGAACCGGAACCCCGGAACCGGGTGGCCTCACCTCGCGGCAACTCCTTGATGCGGTGCGCCGAATCGCCTATGAAGTGCCGTTGGTGGGAATCGACGTCGTCGAGGTCTCACCTCCATTCGATCACGCCGACATCACGGCGATCCTCGGCAACCGAGTCGTCCTTGAGGTGCTGAGCGGCATGGCGAAGCGGAAAGCCGGCGGGGTCTGGGATCCGGCCTCCGGCCTGCTGGAGGGGCGTTGACCTAGGCGCACTCCTCGAATCCCTGCTGGAGGACCGAGAGGGCCTCTTCCAGAAGGTGGTCCGGCATGGTGAGGGGTGGCAGGAAACGGAAGACATTGCCGTAGGTGCCCGTCGTCAAGGTCACTACTCCGTTGCGGTGGCAGAACTTGTTCAGATCCGCCGCAAGGGTGCCATTCGGATTGGTGGTCCCTGGCTCCACGAGCTCGATCGCGAGCATCGCGCCACGTCCACGGATGTCGCCGACGTGCGGGAGGTTGGCCTGGATGTCACGCAGACGAGGCACCATGATCGACTCGATCGCGCGCGCGCGGCCGCAGGCGTCGTTCTCCTCCATCCACCGGATCGCTCCGAGTGCCCCTGCGCACGCGACGGGGTTGCCGCCGTAGGTGCCACCGAGCCCACCCGCGTGCACGGCGTCCATGATGTCCGCACGTCCGGTGAGTCCGGACAACGGCATGCCACCCGCGATGCCCTTGGCCGTGGTGATGAGGTCCGGGACGATGTTCTCGTGTTCGGAGGCGAACCAATCGCCCGAGCGGCAGAAGCCCGACTGGATCTCGTCCGCGACGAACACGATGCCGTTGGCGGCCGCGTACTCGGCCAAGGCGGTCAGGTACCCGGGTGCAGGAACGATGAATCCGCCTTCGCCCTGGATCGGCTCGACGATGATCGCTGCGACGTTGTGGCCCCCAATTTCCTTCTCAATGCGCGTGGTCGCCCAGAGCGCGACTTCCTTCCCGCCATGGGGACCATCGCGGAATGGGTAACTCGTGGGGACGCGATAGATCTCCGGGGCGAAGGGGCCGAAGCCGTTCTTGTAGGGCATGTTCTTCGCGGTCATACCCATCGTGAGGTTCGTGCGACCGTGGTAGCCGTGCTCAAGGACCACGATTGCCTGGCGACGTGTGAAACTTCTCGCCACCTTCACGGCGTTCTCGACTGCCTCCGCACCTGAGTTGAACAGGGCGCTGCGCTTCGGGTGGTCGCCGGGCGTGAGCCGGTTGAGTGCTTCGCAGACTTCGACGTATCCCGCGTACGGAGTGACCATGAAGCAGGTGTGCGTGAATGCGTGCGCCTGCGCTGCAACAGCATCCGCTACGTAGGGATTCGCATTGCCGGCGGTTGTGACGGCGATGCCCGAGCCCATGTCGATGAGAGAGTTCCCGTCGACATCCACGATGACCCCGCCACCTGCCTTGTCGACGAAGACGGGGAGTGTGATGCCCACTCCCGCGGACACCGCGCCATCCTTGCGCGCAAGCAGCGCGGTGGAGACGGGGCCGGGGATGGACGTGACGAGACGCCGCTGTTGGCTGATCCCGTTATCGACGGACACTGCGGTCATGGTGGCCTCCTTGTTCCTAGCGTAGGCCCGACACCGAGGGTCGAGCATCCGTGAGGGCCCGCATGGCATCGGTACCGTGTGCCCATGTCGAGCAAGGCAGCCACGGTGGTGCGGGAGTGGCCGAGTCTCATCGCAGGGTCCCCCTGGTCGGGCGGGCAACTCTGTGACGTGGTGCATCCAGGGGATGGATCCGTGGTCGGGCGCGTGCACGTCCCTGACGAGGACGCGACAGAGCAGGCACTGGCGGCCGCGTGGGCGGTACGGGGAATCGGGCGGGCGATGTCCGCAGCGGATCGTGCTGAGTGCCTCATGCATGTCTCTCACGGGCTCGCACGACGCGTAGACGAGGTGGCAGCACTCATCACGGCCGAGAACGGCAAGCCGATCACGTGGGCCCGGGCGGAAGCCACGCGCGCGGCATCGACGTTCCGGTGGGCGGCCGAGGAGGCCCGTCGGTTCAACGGCGAATTCCAACGCCTTGACACGGAGAAGGCGACCGAGAGGCGTGCTGCCATCATCCGCCGATTCCCCTACGGACCGGTGTTGGGCATCTCACCCTTCAACTTCCCGATCAACCTCGTGGCGCACAAGGTCGCACCGGCGATAGCCGTTGGCGCGCCGATCGTGATCAAGCCGGCGCCGGCGACACCGCTGGGAGCGCTCCTACTCGGAGAACTCTTGGCTGAGACGGACCTCCCCTCGGGGATGTTCTCCGTGCTTCCCGTCGGCAACGACGTTGCTCCGACGTTGGTCGCCGACCCGCGCCTTCCTGTGATCTCGTTCACGGGTTCGGAATCCGTCGGCTTCGCCATCAAGCGTGAGGTCCCGAACAAGCTCGTGATCCTGGAACTCGGTGGGAACGCCGCGGCCATCGTCCTCGATGACTACTCGAGCGATGCGGACATCGCGTGGGCCGCCCAGCGCATCGCCATGTACGGCAACTCGCAAGCGGGCCAGACGTGTGTGTCGGTTCAGCGGGTGTTCGTGGAGCAGGCGCTCGCCGATCGCTTCATCCCAGCACTGACAACCGCCGTGGCCGAACTTCCGAGCGGTGATGTGTGGGATCCCGCAACCGTGGTGGGCCCGGTTATCAACGACGCCGCCGCGGAACGTGTCATGAGCTGGATTGACGAGGCGATCGAAGCGGGGGCGACCGTGCTCGCGGGCGGGGGAAGGGAGCGGACCTTCATCGAGCCGACCCTTCTCGCTGATGTCCCGTCCCACGTGAAATTGTCCTGCGAGGAAGTCTTCGGGCCTGTCATGTCCGTGCAGGCGATCCGGGACTTCGACGAGGGCATCGCGTTGGTGAATGACTCTCGTTTCGGATTGCAGACGGGCGTGTTCACGCATGACATCCAGAAGATTTTCCGTGCCCATCGGGAACTCGATGTCGGGGGCGTGATCATCGGAGACGCGCCGACCTTCCGCGCGGATCAGATGCCCTACGGCGGAATCAAAGCGTCGGGAGTAGGTCGAGAGGGGCTTCGATTCGCCATGCAGGACCTCACCTACGACAAGGTGCTGGTCTTGACCGACCTCGACCTGTAGCCGCGGCCTAGACTGCCGATATGACGAAATCCCAGGAACACGACATCGGTGGACACCACCTCAATCACAAGCAGGTCTCCGTCTTGGAGAAGGTGTTCGCGCACCCGGTGAGCCATAGCGTGACTTGGCACGACGTGACGACCCTGCTCGATGCGCTGGGCACCCTAGAGGAAAAGCACAACGGTTCCTGGCACCTCACGATCGGTGGGCAGATGCAGGTGTTCGATCCGAATCACGGCAAAGAACTCTCCACCCAGCAGGTCATCGACCTCCGGCACATGTTGGCGGCTGCCGGACTGGAACCGGGCGCATGAGTCAGCCTGTGGAGGTTCCCGGTCCGCACGGGGTCGTGAATGTCATCGACGTTTCTGGACGCTTCGTCGTGGTTGCGATCGATTACGCGGAGTCTCGGATCTATGTTCTTGAGGGCTCGCCACGGCCCGAGCGTGTGGTTCCATCGGACCCGCGGGGCTATCACCGGCATTTGCATTCGAAGGCGGGAACCCTGAGTGGCTTCTACGATCCCGACGATGTCGAAGTGTGGCGTTCACTCGCCGAACAATTGAAGGGTGCGGACGCGATCCTCGTTCTTGGACATGGATCGGGGAAAGCGAATGCGTCGCACCAATTCATCACGTACGTGGAGAAGCATGTTCGCGATGTCGCGCGGGCTATCCTCGGCGATGTTCGGGTCGATGTCGACGATCTGACGGACGCTCAGGTACTCCGCTTGGGTCAGCAGTTCTTCGACATGGCACCGCCCCGGAGTTGACGTGCGCCGGGTGGTGATCCTCGGTAGCACGGGATCTATCGGTACCCAAGCCCTCGACGTCATCCGGCGGAATCCCGACCGATTCACCGTCGTGGGCCTCGCTGCATCGGGCTCGCGCCTCGATCTCCTGATCGACCAGGTATGCGAGTTCGAGCCCCAGACCGTTGCCGTGTCCCAGGCGACCAGCGCCCAAGATCTGCAGTTGGCGCTGTACTCGTGGGCGAAGGGTCGTGGCTACTCCCAGGGGGATGCGCGCATTCCACGGATCGTGGCCGGGCCGGAGGCCCTCGAGTCGATCGCGGGGATGGAGTGCGATGTCGTCCTGAACGGCTTGGCTGGGGCGGCCGGATTGACTCCGACGCTGGCGGCTCTGTCCGCGGGGAGCGTCGTGGCCCTCGCGAACAAGGAATCACTAATCATCGGTGGCGACCTCGTGAGATCGCGCGCACGTCCCGGGCAGATCGTCCCGGTCGACTCCGAGCACTCGGCCATCGCCCAGGCGCTCCGCGCCGGATCGAAGAACGAGGTAAGGCGCCTGGTGCTCACGGCGAGCGGTGGCCCCTTCCGGGGCTGGTCTCGTACCGCTCTTGAATCGGTGTCCCCGGAGCAAGCACTCGCGCATCCCACGTGGTCAATGGGCCCGCTGGTGACGGTCAATTCGGCAACGATGATGAATAAGGGACTCGAAGTTATTGAAGCGCACCTGCTGTTCGATGTGCCTTTCGACGCAATCGAGGTGGTGGTGCACCCTCAGTCCATCGTGCATTCGATGGTCGAGTTCGTGGATGGGTCGACCATGTGCCAGGCGAGCCCTCCGGACATGCGCCTGCCCATCGCGCTGGGTCTCGACTGGCCCGACCGGGTCCCGGGGGCCGCTCCGGGCTGCACCTGGACGTCCGCGACCACGTGGGAGTTCCAGCCCCTCGACGAGGAGGTGTTCCCGGCGATACGCGTCGCCCGCGCCGCGGGCGGTGCCGGTGGCACGGCCACGTCCGTTCTCAATGCGGCGAACGAGGCGTGCGTGGGGGAGTTCCTGAACGGTCGGATGGCCTTTCCCGCGATAGTCGCCACCGTGTCGCGGGTACTGGAGGAGCACATGGGTGCCGGGTGGGTGGGTCCTGGAGAGGTCACCGTGAAGTCGGTACGGGATGCGGACACATGGGCCCGTAATCGCGTCGCCGCACTCATGACCGCCTGAGGGATCCACCGTGGCATGCCGAGCGTCTCACCCGTCGGGGAGAATGGGGACATGAGTATGGAGATCGTGGGCATCGCACTGTTCGTGCTGCTCATCGGGCTGTCCATCGCCCTCCATGAACTCGGTCATTTGATCCCAGCGAAGATCTTCGGCGTTCGGGTTACCCAATACATGGTGGGTTTCGGTCCCACCATCTGGTCGCGGACACGGGGAGAGACCCAATACGGGCTCAAGGCCATCCCGGTGGGTGGATACATCCGAATGATCGGGATGCTCCCGCCGGGCAAGGACGGCACGACTCGATCCATGAGCACCGGGCGATTCGCATCAATGATTTCCGATGCGCGACAGGCGTCCCTCGACGAGATGCAGCCTGGCGACGAGGACCGTGCGTTCTATCGGCTCCCCGTGTGGAAACGGCTGATCATCATGCTGGGTGGCCCGGTCATGAACCTCGCGCTGGCGTTCATCCTCTTTGGGGTCGTCCTGGTGGGGATCGGTACTCCGTCGCCCTCGGCGCAGATCGCCGGGCTCGTGGCCTGTACCCCGACGTCCAGCGCTGCCACGGTCCAGCCGCTCCCGTCGGGTAACTGTCCGACGGGGTCGCTCACGTCCCCGGCCGCCGCCGCGGGACTCCAATCAGGAGACCGACTCGTGGGAGTCGGACCCATCCAGACGGATCAGTGGGACGAGGCGACAGCGTGGATCCGGGCGAATCCGGGTCGCACCGCGGACCTTGTGGTCGTTCGTGATGGAACTCGGCTCTCGCTCCCGGTGACCATCGCCGAGGTCGAACGTCCGGTGCTCGACTCTGCCGGCGAACCCACGGGGGCTACGGAGACCGTTGGCTTCGTGGGGATCCGTCCTGCGATCGACTACGTGGGCCAACCCCTGTCGAGCGTCCCTCCGGTTATGTGGTCGCTGACCCAAGACAGTGTTGTTGCGCTCATCTCCCTGCCGGTGCGTCTCTACGAGCTCGTGGACGAGACCCTCATCGGGGGTGGGGAGCGCGAACTCGACAGTCCGGTCAGTGTCGTTGGCGCGAGCAGGCTCGGAGGCGAGATCGCGGCACTGGATGATCCGGTTGAGGGACGGATTGCCATCTTCCTTGGGCTTGCGGCGTCGCTGAACCTATTCCTCTTCCTGTTCAACCTGCTGCCGATACTCCCCCTCGATGGGGGACATGTCGCGGCCGCGCTCTATGAGGGTTCCCGACGTACCTTCGCGCGTCTGACCAAGCGGCCCGACCCTGGTCCCGTGGATACTGCCCGGCTCCTGCCCGTTGCCTACGTCGTAGCCGTTGTCCTCATCGGAGCAGGAGCGATCGTGATCTTCGCCGACCTGGTCAAGCCCATCACGCTGGGGTGACCCCGCCTCTGTGGTGGGGAGCCCAGTGGGCGGCAATAATGTTGGCGTGACAATCAATCTCGGTCTCCCGGCAGCGCCACCGCCCGTTGTCGCGGCTCGTCGTCCGACCCGGCAGATCCTGTTGCGTCATCCCACCCATCCCGTTGCGGTAGGTGGGGATGCCCCCGTAAGTGTCCAGTCGATGACGACCACGCTCACCGCGGATGTGAACTCCACTCTCCAGCAAATTGCGGAGCTGACTGCGGCAGGCTGCCAGATTGTCCGGGTCGCGGTGCCTTCCCAGGATGACGCGGACGCGCTGCCCGCGATCGCACGGAAATCCGGAATCCCGGTGGTCGCGGACATCCACTTCCAACCCAAGTACGTATTCGCGGCGCTCGAGGCGGGTTGCGCTGGCGTTCGGGTCAATCCGGGCAACATCAAGCAGTTTGACGACAAGGTCGCAGAGATTGCGCGAGCGGCGAAGGATGTCGGGACCCCAATTCGAATCGGCGTCAACGCCGGCTCCTTGGACAAGAGGTTGCTCGAGAAGTACGGCAGGGCGACCCCGGAAGCACTCGTCGAGTCCGCCCTGTGGGAAGCATCTCTCTTCGAGGAGCATGATTTCCGCGATATCAAGATCTCGGTGAAGCACCATGATCCGGTCATCATGATGCAGGCGTACATGCAGCTGGCGGAACAGTGCGACTACCCGCTGCACCTGGGTGTCACGGAGGCGGGACCCACGTTTCAAGGCACGATCAAGTCGGCCGTCGCATTCGGAGGCTTGCTATCACGGGGCATCGGAGACACCATCCGGGTGTCGCTCTCGGCGCCGCCTGTCGAGGAGGTCAAGGTCGGCATCCAGATCCTCGAGTCGCTCAACCTCCGCCAGCGTGGTCTCGAGATCGTGTCGTGCCCTTCGTGCGGACGCGCGCAAGTGGATGTGTACACGCTGGCCGAGCAGGTGACGGCAGGGCTCGAGGGACTGGATGTGCCACTCAGGGTTGCCGTGATGGGCTGCGTCGTGAATGGCCCCGGTGAGGCGCGCGAGGCAGACCTCGGTGTGGCGTCGGGTAATGGCAAGGGTCAGATCTTCGTGAAGGGCGAGGTCATCGCCACGGTTCCCGAGTCCCAGATCGTCGAGACGCTGATCGAAGAGGCGATGAAGTTGGCGGAGACGATGGAGGGTGGCACCGGTAGCCCCGAGATCGTGGCGGGGTAGTCCTGACCATCCATGCCGACTCAGTGGCGGTCGTGCGACCCCTCGTCGGGTCCGATATCGACGGCCTGATTCCACTCTTCGACCGTGATCCCGTGGCGCACTGCTTCGTGGAGGGGCGCACCCGGCTGGTGGGCCTCGACCCCTATCGACTCGGGGGAGAGGTGTGGGGATTTCTGCGTGGCGACATCGTCGAGTCCGCCCTCTACTACGGCGCGAATCTCGTCCCGGTCGAGACGACCCCCGCAGCCCGGGTGGCTTTCGCCGACCACGCGCGAAGGACACCGCGACGATGCTCCTCAATCGTCGGCAACGCTGAGGAAGTCCTAGACCTCTGGCGGCTCCTCGAACCCGCGTGGGGTCCAGCCCGGGAGGTTCGCAGCGATCAACTCCTGCTCGTCCATGATCGGGAGCCGTTGGTGGAGGCCGATCCACTTGTCCGGTACGCCACGCTCGCGGACGTTGACACCCTCTTTCCCGCGTGCGTGGAGATGTTCTCCGAAGAAGTGGGTGTCTCGCCCTTGGCGGGTGGGGCGGGGAGCATGTACCGGGCACGGGTCGCCGATCTTGTGCGCGAGGGGCGGTCCTTCATCCGGCTCACAGGAGACACGGTGGAGTTCAAGGCTGAGGTAGGAGCCGTCAGTACGCGCGTCTGCCAAGTCCAGGGGGTCTGGGTGCCTCCCCATCTTCGTGGCCGAGGGATCTCGCTCGGTGGCATGGCGTCGGTGGTGCGTGCGGCGCAGCGAGACATCGCGCCCGTCGTATCCCTGTACGTGAACAACTACAACACCGCGGCGCGGAAGTGCTACTCGCGGGTCGGCTTCGTTCGCCACGGGACTTTCGCCACGGTCTTGTTCTAGTAAACACATCTGTAGCTGCTGGGTAGGGTTCGCTCCATGATCTTGCGCATGTCTCAGCTCTTCGTGCGCACGCTCCGCGATGATCCGGCGGATGCGGAGGTGCCGAGTCACCGGCTCCTGGTGCGAGCGGGCTACGTGCGTCGGGTTGCCCCCGGGATCTTCAGCTGGCTGCCGCTGGGCTACCGCGTGTACCGCAACGTGGAGCGGATTGTGCGCGAGGAGATGGACGCAGCCGGATTCCAGGAGGTGCATTTTCCGGCTCTGCTTCCGCGAGAGCCCTATGAGCGCACGGGGAGATGGACGGAGTATGGGGACAACCTGTTCCGTCTCCAGGACCGGAGGGGCAATGACATGTTGCTCGGTCCGACGCACGAGGAGATGTTCACCCTCATGGTGAAGGGTGAGTACTCCTCCTATAAGGACCTACCTCTGTGCATCTATCAGATCCAGACGAAGTACCGAGATGAGGCGCGTCCCCGAGCAGGGATTCTCCGGGGCCGTGAGTTCGTCATGAAGGACTCCTACTCGTTCGATGTGGACGATGAGGGTCTGGCGCGCTCCTACGCACGCCACCGGGATGCCTACATCTCGACCTTCGACCGGCTCGCGCTCGACTACATCATCGTAGGTGCGATGTCCGGGGCTATGGGGGGCTCGAAGAGCGAGGAGTTCCTCGCCCCGACCCCTGTCGGCGAAGATACGTTCGTCAAGTGCACCGTCTGTGACTATGCCGCCAACGTCGAAGCGATGCGCACCGTGGCCCCGCCAACAATCCCGCCTGCTGAGTCACCAGCATTGCACGTGGAGGAGACACCGGACACCCCCACCATCGAGACTTTGGTGGCTGTAGCCAACTCGGAGGCCCTCCGCCGGCCGGATCGGGAGTGGACGGCCGCAGACACCTTGAAGAACGTTGTCCTGATCACCACGGATGTGGAAGGGACGGAGTCACCTCTCGTCATCGGAGTGCCCGGCGACCGCGACGTTGATATCAGACGGCTCGAGGCCGCCGTGCATCCGCTCGCTGCGCGTCCCTTCGAAGAGGCCGATTTTGCGAAATTCCCGGGGTTGGTGAAGGGATACATCGGGCCCCAAGCGCTGGGGGAGGCGCGCGGGCTCCGGTATCTGGTCGATCCCCGCGTCGTGATTGGGACCCGGTGGATCACGGGGGCCAATCAGGTGGGGCACCATGTCTTCGACCTCGTATGCGGTCGAGATTTCACGCCTGATGGCGTCATCGATGTCGCCGAGATCGTCGGGGGTGATCCGTGCCCTGAGTGTGGGTCCGCCGTGACGATCGCTCGGGGAATCGAAATCGGACACATCTTCCAACTGGGCCGCAAGTACGCGGAAGCACTCGATCTCGAAGTCCTGGACGAGACTGGCACGCGCATCACCGTGACGATGGGTTCCTACGGAATCGGAGTCTCTCGCGCTGTCGCGGCCATCGCCGAGCAGCATCACGATGACAAGGGCCTGGTCTGGCCTCGCGAAGTAGCGCCCGCCGACGTCCACATCGTCGTCGCAGGCAAGGATGATGACGCCTACGAATTCGCGGACGGGCTCGCGACGGATTTGGACGACCTCGGGGTGCGCATCTTGATCGACGATCGCCGAGGTGTCTCCCCGGGTGTCAAGTTCAATGACTCGGAGTTGCTGGGAATACCGACCATCGTCGTGGTGGGTAAAGGTCTCGCCGCCGGCGTCGTCGAAGTCAAGGACAGGCGAACCGGGGATCGCACCGACGTCGCGACGTCGGACATCAGTGAGTACCTGCGGGGTCTGGTCCTGGCTTCATGATCGACGGGCTGGACCCGGCGACTCTCGCGCTCCTACTCCTCGCTGCACTCGCAGCGGGGTGGGTCGACGCAGTGACAGGTGGCGGGGGAATGCTCCAGGTTCCGTCACTCTTGCTGGCACTTCCACAAGCACCGGCGGCCGTGGCCTTGGGGACCAACAAGGTTGCAAGTGTCTTCGGCACGGCCACTGCCGCGGTCACCTATCTCCGCTCGGTACGACCCCATCTCTTGACGGCGGTGCCGATGGCGGGCGCAGCCTTCATTGCGGCTCTGGTGGGCGCGCGAATGGCAATCCTCCTGCCGAAGGACGTCATTGAACCAATCATCGTCGTGGCACTATCCGTGGTCTGGCTCTTTCTATTGCTTCGTCCCTCGCTTGGTGTGGAGGAGGCGCTTCGGTTCCCGGCGGGCCGTCGTCACTACGTGATCGCCATCACGGCCGGTGTCGGCATCGGCTTCTACGACGGAATGGTGGGCCCTGGCACCGGTTCATTCCTGATCATCGTGCTCGTGGCGGGTCTCGGCTACTCGTTCCTCAACGCGTCCGTGACCGCCAAGATCGTGAACCTGGGAACGAACATCGCTGCCATAATCGTGTTCGGTACAGCGGGGACCATCCTCTGGTCGGTGGGGCTCCTGATGGCTGCCGCAAACATGATCGGAGCGTTCCTGGGGGCACGCACGGCACTGAGGCGCGGAAGCAGATTCGTCCGAGTGGTGTTTCTCGCGGTCGTGGCTCTACTGATCCTGCGACTGGGTTGGGACATCGCCGTCGGGTAGCGATTGAGGGAAGGCCATGCTTCGACCACCCCATCGGATTCCCGTGACCGCGCAGTCGATCGCCTGATCCACCGCCCAGGATCTCTCGGTTCCAGACGATGCGGCGGCGGCGTCCGCGAACACCGGTACGAGCGCGTTCTCGGTGTTCGAAACAAGTGTCCGACCGTCCTCGGGGGTGGTGAGATCGCCTGCACGCCCGTACGCGGGCGGTAGGGCGGGAAGTTCACGCGGATCCGCAAGCAGGGTCTGGATTCGCGTTCGGTTCGCCGCGTGGGTGGCAGCCCGCACGAGCGCACGCCGACGTTCGCGGCCGATGAGGACGACGCTTGCGGCACGGCAGGCGTTCTCGGCAGCGTTCGTCGCCTGGAATGCCGCTTCCCACGCGCTCACGAAATCTCCGAGAGAACGGTGAGTTCGAGAACGTGGGTGGCTTCCGATGCCGCGATCAGCGCCAGGAGTCGGACCCGCTCCGGTTCAGGCTCGACGGCGCATCCCTCCTGACGGTCGCGGGCAGCTCTCTCCTCGGCGTCGATGAGTTGTCGTAGCGCTTGGCGCGATGTGGGCGGTATCTGCAATGCCCCCAATGGTGCGTCCGCACGGTAGCCCAGGGCGCGCGCATGTTCGCGGTGTTGGTCCGCGATCGGCGTCAAGGGTCCCGCGAGGTCGGGGAACGCTTGGGTGATAGCCGAGTACAGAGCGATGAGCTCCAACTCAGAGGCCACGTGTACATCCCCGGGTGCAGCAGGATCTGACTCTAGGGCTACCGGGGTCGGCGAATCCGAACCGCAGGACGCCACCAAAGCAGCGGTACCTATCGTCCCCACGCTCACTAGGAATGCACGGCGAGAGGTCGGACGGGTCGGCACGAGGTCAATATTCCACCCCGTCGCGCGGGTTATGCTCCAGGTCACAAGTTGGACCCACAACAGGATGCGCTCGACGGGAGGGCACATGTCCCCACGGGTGATGGCGATTCGCGTCCGCGTCGAGCCGGTAGTCATTGCGCGTGGCCTGGACCTTGAAGACGTACAGTTGAGTGCGGTCGGGCGCCGTGAGGTGGTCACGATCGTCGTCGATCGCGATGGTGGTGTCGACCTCGATGTGATCGCCGAGGCAAGTGCGGATATCTCAAGTGCGCTCGATGAGGCCCCAACGTTGTTTCCTGGGGCATATGTCGTGGAAGTGACGTCCCCCGGTGTGGATCGCCCACTGGCCGAGCCTCGTCACTGGCGTCGAGCGCTCGGTCGGCTAGTGACCGTGGAGCGTGCGTCCGAGGGGTCCATCACGGGTCGCGTCAACGCCGTGACCTCGAATGTGGCAACGCTCGCACTGCCTGACGGCACTGACGTGGACGTGGAATTCGACTCGGTTGATCACGCCCGCGTCGAGGTCGAATTCGACCGGAAGGACGCTTACTGATGGACATCGACGTCGCAGCACTCAAATCACTGGTCCGCGAGAAGGATCTATCCCTCGATCTTGTCGTCGAGACGATCGAGGCTGCCCTCCTGGTCGCCTACCAGCGCACACCGGGTCGTGCTGAGCAGGCGCGCGTCTCCTTGGATCGCAAGAGCGGCCACGTGACTGTATGGGCAACGAAACTCGGCGACGACGGTAGCCCGATTCGAGAGTTTGATGACACTCCAAGCGACTTCGGTCGTGTCGCGGCGACGACCGCGCGGCAAGTGCTGCTGAGTCGTCTCCGCGAGGCCGAAGGGAACGCGACCCTGACGGAGTTCACTGGACGTGAAGGCGATGTCGTTTCCGGAGTCATTCAGCAGTCGAACAACCCGCGCATGGTGCGTGTCGACCTGGGCAAGGTCGAGGCGAACCTCCCCCCGGAGGAGCAGGTTCCGGGGGAGACCTACCCGCACGGTGATCGAATCAAGTGCGTCATCACGGCAGTCCGGAAGGGTTTCAAGGGACCGCAGGTGACGGTGTCGCGAACCCATCCCAATTTGGTCAAGGGTCTGTTCGCGTTGGAGGTGCCCGAGATCGCCGACGGCACGGTCGAGATCACCGCGATCGCTCGCGAGGCTGGCCATCGTTCGAAAATCGCCGTCCGATCCACCAAGAACGGGGTCAACGCCAAGGGATCGTGTATCGGCCCCATGGGGGCCCGGGTTCGACAGGTCATGTCGGAGCTCGGAGGTGAGAAGATCGACATCGTCGATCACAGCGACGACCCGGCGGAGATGGTTGCCCACGCCCTCTCGCCCGCCCGGGTATCCGGCGTCATGATCGTGGATCGCGCTGCGAAGGCGGCACGAGTCTCAGTTCCGGACTACCAACTCTCCCTCGCCATAGGCCGAGAGGGTCAGAATGCGCGGCTCGCCGCCCGCCTCACAGGATGGCGCATCGATATCCGACCCGACTCCACGCCCGGTGGCACCCCCGACGCCGGGCAGGACACGCGGAGTTAGACTTGGCGGCTGAGCGTGGTGCGGGGCCTGTGCGAACGTGCATTGGATGCCGGACCCGTGACGAGGTTGGAAATCTGATTCGAATCACCGCGCACGATGGCGTGTGCGTGGTGGAGCAGGGTCGGGGTACTCCCGGCCGTGGGGCGTACGTTCACCCGCGGGCGGAATGCCTTGATCGTGTGGAGCGCACCTCCACCCTGGCTCGGGCCCTCCGGGTGCCCGGGCAGCTGTCGATGGACGGGGTGCGCGCCGCGGTGCTTCAGGCACCGAACTCCGCGGGCAACCGTTCGCGGTGACGGACACTTCCACCAGGGAGTAGTTGGAGATGAACACCCCATGAGTGCGCGAGCATGAACGTGCAGCGCAGCCACTGACGGTCCGGGGTGCATAACCCGGACCAAGACAGGAGAGTCGTGTCGAAGGTTCGGGTCTACGAGCTCGCGAAGGAGCTCGGGGTTGAGAGCAAGGACGTCCTTGCGAAGCTCCAAGAATTGGGCGAATTCGTTCGCTCTGCCTCATCGACCATTGAGGCGCCCGTTGCCCGTCGCCTGAAAGAGGCGATGCCCGCGGCCGCACCCAAGAAGGCGCCCGCGAAGAAGGCAGCTGCAACGAAGCCCGCCGCGGAGAAGCCGGCGGCCGTGGAGAAGGCCGCTGTCGCACCCGAACCGGCCCCCGTCGCACCCGAGTCACCTCCGCAGTCACCTGCCACCCCTCCGTCGGCGCCGGACGCGCCCGTTGCCGGGCCGCGACCCGCGGGCCCTAGGCCCATGGGCCCCCGCCCCGGCAACAACCCCTTCTCCTCCGGTGGCGGGGCCGGCATGGGTCGGCCCGCGCCCCGGCCCGGCAACAACCCGTTCAGCACCGGAGCCCCGCGGCCGAGTGGCGTGCCCGGTGCCCCGCGCCCGAACCCCGGAATGATGCCGACCCGGCCCGCGCGTCCCGCCGGACCCGGTCGTGGACCCAGCGGACCCGGTCGTGGACCCGGCGGACCCGGTCGTGGACCCGGCGGTGGACGCCCCGGCTCACCGTCGATTCCCCTGGGGGCACCCCCACAGGGCCCCGGGGCGCCCGGTGGTCGTGGCGGATTCGGCCGCGGGGGAGGCCGCGGCACCACGGCGGGTGCCTTCGGCAAGCCGGGTGGGCGTCCCTCGCGCGGCCGGAAGTCCAAGCGCGCAAAGCGCCAAGAGTTCGACAATATGGAGGCGCCCAGCCTCGCCGGTGTGCGGATTCCCCGGGGCAGCGGTGACATCGTCCGTCTGCCTCGCGGTGCATCCCTCACTGATTTCGCGGAGAAGATCGATGTATCGCCCGCCGATCTCGTCAAGGTCCTCATCCAGCTCGGGGAGATGGTGACCGCTACGCAGTCCATCGACGACGAGACGTTGGTCCTCCTGGGTAACGAGCTGAACTACGACGTCCAGGTCGTATCCCCTGAAGACGAAGATCGCGAACTGCTCGAGTCGTTCGACCTCGAATTCGGCGAGGACGAGGGGGACTCGTCGGATTTCGTGGCGCGCTCACCGGTGGTGACCGTCATGGGCCACGTCGACCATGGCAAAACAAAGTTGCTGGATGCCATTCGCAAGACCAACGTTGTCAGTGGCGAGGCCGGAGGCATCACCCAGCACATCGGCGCCTACCAGGCGATCGCGCACACCCCCGATGGCGAACGCTTCCTGACCTTCATCGACACACCGGGCCATGAGGCATTTACGGCCATGCGTGCTCGTGGTGCCCAGGTCACGGACATCGCAGTCCTGGTCGTGGCGGCAGACGATGGCGTCAAACCGCAGACGATCGAGGCGCTCAACCACGCGCAGGCGGCCGGCGTCCCCATCGTCGTCGCGGTCAACAAGGTGGACAAGGAGGGAGCCGACCCGGTCAAGGTCCGCTCCCAACTGACGGAATACGGACTCGTGGCCGAGGATTTCGGCGGGGACACGATGTTCGTCGACGTGTCGGCGTTGAAGGGCGGTGGGATCGAGACCTTGCTTGAAGCGGTGCTCCTCACGGCCGACGCGGCCCTTGACCTTCGGGCGAATCCGAACCAGGACGCGCAGGGCGTCGCGATCGAGGCACACCTCGACCGTGGACGTGGCCCGGTGGCCACGGTCCTGGTGCAGCGCGGCACCCTGCGACCAGGTGACTCGATCGTCGCCGGAGACGCATTCGGACGCGTGCGAGCGATGCTTGACGACGCTGGCAATCCGGTTGAGGAGGCAGGCCCCTCCACACCTGTGCAAGTTCTCGGGCTCACATCCGTCCCAGGTGCCGGCGATTCCTTCCTCGTCGTTCCCGAGGATCGGACGGCACGCCACATCGCCCAGACTCGCCAAGCGCGCGAACGCAATGCGCTCCTGGCCAAGAACCGCGTCAAGAGATCGCTTGAGGACTTCCTGGAGTCCTTGGAGAAGGGCGATGTTGCGGAGTTGACGCTCATTCTCAAGGGCGACGTCTCAGGATCCGTCGAGGCACTCGAAGACGCGCTGACGAAGATCGATGTAGGCGCTGAGGTGTCCCTGCGCGTCATCCATCGTGGCGTTGGCGCCATCACCAAGAACGACGTGACCCTCGCGAGTGCCTCCAAGGCCGTCATCATCGGCTTCAACGTGAGGCCCGAGGGCAAGGTGGCGGAATTCGCGTCGCACGAGGGTGTGGACGTGTGCTACTACAGCGTGATCTACCAGGCGATTGACGAGATCGAAGCCGCTCTGAAGGGCATGCTCAAGCCCGAGTTTGAAGAGGTGCAGTTGGGCATGGCTGAAGTTCGCGAGGTCTTCAAGTCATCGAAATTCGGGACCATCGCGGGGTGTCTCGTGCAATCCGGTGAGGTGCGCAGAAACGCGAAGGCACGTGTCATCCGTGATGGAGCGGTTGTTGCGGACAATGTATCCATTGCAACCCTTCGCCGGTTCAAGGACGACGTGACGGAGGTGAAGGAAGGGTTCGAATGCGGCATCAACCTTGGTTCCTTCCAGGATCTCAAGGTTGACGACCAGATCGAGACCTTCGAGATGCGCGAGAAGCCACGTAAGCCATGAGCGCAAGTGAGGCCCGGCAACGGAAGCTCGCGGAGCGGATCCAGCACATCGTCGCGGAGATGCTGGAGTCACGGGTCAAGGACCCCCGCATGGGGTTCATCACCGTGACCGACGTACGTGTCACCCCGGACCTGCGCGAGGCCTCCATCTTCTACACCGTGCTGGGATCTGCGGAGGATCAGGAGAACACGCGCGTGGCACTGGACTCGGCAACGGGCCTGTTGCGGTCGGAGGTGGGCCGCCAAACGGGAATCAAGTTCACTCCGACGCTCACATTCATCGCCGACGCAGTGCCGGAGAACGCCCGGCATGTCGAAGACCTGTTGGCTCAGGCCGCGGCCGCGGACGCCGAGGTCCACCAGCAAGCCAGCAACGCCCGGTATGCCGGTGATGCAGATCCCTACCGCCATCCGGTTGAGTGATCGTGCAGGCACCTCGGGGATTTGCTGTTATCGACAAGCCCCCGGGAATCACCTCGCATGACGCCGTTGCGCGCGCTCGCCGGGTCCTTGGGATCCGGCGCATCGGGCACGGCGGAACCCTCGACCCCATGGCCACAGGTGTGCTCATCTTGGGTGTCGGAGATGCAACGAGGCTCCTGCAATGGGTGTCCCGCGGGGATAAGTGCTACGAAGCAACGGTGCGACTGGGGAGCTCGACATCAACCGATGATGCGGAGGGCGAGATCCTCGAGGTTGCCTCACCGGATGCCCTGAGCCACCTGACGGACGCCCTGATCGGTGCAGCCATAGCGCGATTTCATGGATCGATCATGCAGGTTCCGAGCAAGGTCTCCGCGATCAAAGTGGACGGCGTCCGGGCCTACGCCCGCGCTCGCACGGGAGAGGCATTCGAGTTGGCGCCCCGCCCAGTCACGATCTCGAGCATCGACTGGTCCGTGTCAGCCCGGATGAGCGATCACATCGACATCCACCTGAATGTGTGCTGTTCCTCGGGGACCTACGTGCGCGCACTTGCGCGCGATATCGGAATCGCACTCGGTGTCGGAGGGCATGTGACAGCGTTGAGACGTACCCGTGCGGGAGGTTTCACACTCGATGATGCCGTTCCGCTCGATGCACTCACAGATTCCGACCTCATCCCACTCGCGAGTGTGGCCAAGCGGGTTTTTCCTACCATCACGGTATCTCCCGAGATCGCGGTGAGTGTTCGACATGGCCGCCCGATCCCATGGCCACCGGACGTCGTGGGCACCGCGGCCTTACTGGCGCCGGATGCGTCGCTCCTCGCTGTGTGTCATGAGGTTGATGGGGCAGCCCGCTACGACTGCGTGTTTGCGTAGGCTCGACGCGTGCCCGCCGATGAGCGCTGTGTCATCACCATGGGTGTCTTCGATGGCGTCCATCGTGGTCATCAGGCGTTGTTGCAGAAGGCCCGTGACGTTGCCGACACCTACGGGCTCCCGCTGGTTGTCCTGACCTTCGATCCGCATCCAGCGTCGGTCTTGAGGCCCGGGTTCGAACCGGCACGCGTGATGTCCGTGCCACGGCGTTGCGAGGAGCTCAAGGCTCATGGCGCGGACTGGGTCGAGGTGGTCCCCTTCGACTCAACCGTGTCCACCATGACAGAGGAGGAGTTCGCCCGCGAATACTTCACGCGCCGAAACAGGGCCGCTGCAGTCGTCGTGGGTGACAACCTTCGATTTGGCCGAGATGCGGCGGGGGATGTCGCGCGACTCAAGAAACTGGGCGAAGCCCTCGGCTTCGAGGGTGTGGGCGTGGAGTTGTCACGAGATGCGGCGCCGTGGTCATCCACGCGGGTGCGCGCGGCACTCTCGGCAGGCGACATCGCCGGTGCGCGCACGATCCTCGGGAGGGATCCCGAGATCGAGGGTGTCGTGGTGAGCGGAGATCGGCGCGGGCGTGAACTCGGCTATCCGACCGCCAACGTTCACGCCGATTCCGGAGTCGCCCTTCCCCCCGAGGGGGTGTATGCCGGGTTTCTCGTAGCGGGAGGGGAGCGCCTCCCCGCCGCGATATCCGTGGGAACGAACCCGCAGTTCGGGGGAGTGGAGATGCGCGTCGAGGCCTATGTGCTCGACCGCGATGACCTCGATCTCTACGGGGGTCGTGTCCGCCTGGAGTTCCGCTCGCGCCTGCGGGACCAAGCCACGTTCCCCACGCTTCAGGACTATCTCGCCCAAATGGAGCGCGATGTGGAGTCGGTGCGGCGCGCGCTGGCCGAAGCCCCTCGGTCCGCGCCGTGATGATGCCCTGCTAGCCTGACCTCCGACGGTCGTGAGGCGGGCGCTTCGCGGCACGTGACCCGAGCGGAGCAATCCGCAGTGCCAAACCGCACGCGCCCGAGAGGAAATGTATGTCACTCGATACTGCTACGAAGTCCGCCATCATCGCCGAGTACGGCACGAAGCCTGGCGATACGGGTTCACCCGAGGTTCAGATCGCGCTTCTCACGCGCCGAATCCAGGACCTCACCGAGCACCTCAAGTCCCACAAGCACGATCACCACAGCCGCCGTGGGCTGCTCATCCTGGTCGGACAGCGACGTCGCCTGCTGGGGTATCTGTCGAACGTGGATATCGAGCGGTATCGAAGCCTGATCGAACGATTGGGCATCCGCCGCTGATTTTTGGCACAACTGCACAACCGGACTTCATGTCCGCACAACCACAGATGGACGCTAGATGGTGTGCGTCGGTCCTCGGTAGTGGCTGCCGGGCCTTGATCCCGTTGGTCTCGATCGAAGACCGTCCGACTCCACGGCGTCTCGGGCATCGTGCCCGGTAGAGACAAGGAGATCTCATGGACGGATTCCATGTATCCACGGCTGAAGCCGTGATCGACAACGGGTCCTTCGGCACCCGAACCATCCGATTCGAGACAGGGAGATTCGCGCGGCAGGCCGCTGGCTCCGTGACTGCGTATCTCGATGACGAGACCGTGTTGCTGAGTGCCACCACAGCGTCCAAGCAGCCCAAGGAGCATTTCGACTTCTTCCCCCTCACGGTGGATGTCGAAGAACGCATGTACTCGGTTGGCCGCATCCCAGGGTCGTTCTTCCGCCGCGAGGGCCGGCCCACCGAGGATGCCATCCTCACGTGTCGGCTGATCGACCGACCGTTGCGCCCGAGTTTCGCGAATGGCCTGCGCAACGAAGTACAGGTTGTCGTGACGGTGCTCGCGCTGAACCCGAATGACCTGTACGACGTCGTGGCGATCAATGCGGCATCTACCTCGACTCAGTTGGCGGGTCTTCCCTACAGCGGTCCTGTCGGCGGCGTCCGCGTGGCACTCATCAGGGATCAGTGGGTTGCGTTCCCGACGCATGAGCAACTCCGCGAGGCCGTCTTCGACATGGTTGTCGCAGGTCGTATCGCAGGGAGTGACGTTGCGATCATGATGGTCGAAGCGGAAGCCACAGACCGCACAGTGGAGCTGGTCGCCGGCGGCGCCACCGCGCCAACCGAGGAGGTTGTCGCCGCTGGTTTGGAAGCGGCTAAGCCCGCGATACGTGCGCTCTGCGTGGCGCAGCAGCAACTTGCAGAGGCGGCAGGCAAGCCACCTGTCGACTACCCCGTGTTCCTTGACTACGAATCGGATGCCTACGACGCCGTTGAGCGTCTCGCGATTGCCGATCTCCGACAGGCGATGCAGATCGCGGGCAAATCCGAGCGCGAGGCCCGCCTCGATGACATCAAGACGGTCCACATCGCTGAACTTGCCCCGAGTTTTGAAGGGCGTGAGAAGGAGCTCTCTGCCGCGCTGAGGTCGGTGACGAAGAAGGTCGTGCGCGAACGGGTCCTGCGCGACAAGGTGCGAATCGACGGCCGCGGCCTCACCGATATCCGCACCTTGACTGCGGAAGTCGACGTGCTACCCCGCGTGCATGGCTCGGCGCTGTTCGAACGGGGCGAGACCCAGATCCTGGGCGTCACAACACTCAACATGCTCAAGATGGAGCAGATGCTGGACACCCTCAACCCGGACAACCGCAAGCGCTACATGCATAACTACAACTTCCCGCCGTACTCGACAGGTGAGACCGGGCGGGTCGGATCGCCGAAGCGTCGCGAGATCGGCCACGGGGCTCTCGCGGAGCGAGCACTCATCCCCGTTCTGCCCTCGCGGGAAGAGTTTCCCTATGCCATCCGTCAGGTATCGGAGGCTCTCGGGTCGAACGGATCGACGTCGATGGGATCGGTCTGCGCATCGACGATGTCTCTCTTGAACGCTGGTGTCCCACTCCGGGCACCCGTGGCGGGAATCGCGATGGGTTTGATCTCCGGTGATATTGACGGCCGCACGGAGTACGTGGCGCTGACGGACATCCTCGGTGCGGAGGACGCCTTCGGTGACATGGACTTTAAGGTTGCTGGTACACGAAATTTCGTCACAGCCCTTCAGCTGGATACGAAGTTGGACGGCATTCCTGCTGAGGTCCTTGCCAAGGCGCTTACCCAGGCGCGGGATGCACGTATGACCATTCTCGATGTGATGACAGAAGCCATCGATGCTCCCGATGAAATGGCCGTGACCGCGCCACGCGTGATCAGTATCACCATCCCGGTGGACAAGATCGGCGAGGTGATCGGGCCCAAGGGCAAGATCATCAACCAGATCCAAGAAGACACGGGTGCGGACATCACCATTGAGGACGATGGAACCATTTACATCGGAGCGACCGATGGCGCGTCTGCTGAGGCGGCGCGCACCGCGATCAATCAGATTGCGAATCCGACGATGCCCGAGGTGGGGGAGCGCTACCTGGGCACCGTGGTCAAGACCACAACGTTCGGAGCCTTCATCTCCCTGGTTCCAGGTCGAGACGGGCTACTGCACATCTCCGAGGTGAAGAAGATGGCGGGCAAGCCACGGATCGAGAGTGTGGAGGAGGTCCTCAAGGTGGGTGACAAGGTCCAGGTGGAGATCAAGGAGATCGATTCCCGGGGCAAGCTGTCCCTGATCCCGGTGACCCCCGACTCCGAGGGCTAGACCCCTCATGGGGCGCGCACGCACGCAGACCCTCGTCGAGGACAGGGATGGCAGCACGATCCGCAGGACAGTCCTGCCCGGCGGGGTCCGCGTGGTCACTGAGTGGGTCCCGGGCGTCCGGTCCGCAGCGATGGGGGTCTGGGTGGGGGCGGGATCGCGCGACGAGTCACCCGTCACGACCGGGTCTGCGCACTTCCTCGAGCATCTGCTTTTCAAGGGGACGCGGCGACGGACAGCCCTGCAGATCTCCGCGGAGATCGAGGCTGTCGGCGGTGATTTGAATGCCTTCACGTCCAAGGAGTACACCTGCTACCACGCACGTGTCTTGGATCAAGACCTCGATCTCGCGATGGACGTCGTCTTCGACGTGGTGTCATCGGCGGTACTCGCGCCCCCCGATGTCGAGTCCGAGCGTGGCGTGATCCTCGAGGAAATCGCGATGCACGAGGACGATCCCGGGGAGATGGTGCACGACGAGTTTGCCCTCGCGCTCTTCGGCAACGAACCACTTGGACGACCGATACTCGGCTCCGTGGAGTCGATCAACGGGTTGAGCCGCGATGCCATCCGTCGCTTCTACCGCACGCATTACCAGCCCCACCGTCTCGTGGTCTCGGCAGCGGGCAACGTCGACCACTCCCGGGTCGTGTCGGCGGTGCGTCGGAGTTTCGGGCACCTCGTTACAGAGGATCGCGAGCCCCATCGTCGGCGCCCCGGGCGCGCAAAAACAGTCATCTCGGGTGGATCCAGGATCGTCACGCGGCCAACGGAGCAGGCGCACCTTGTGCTCGGGGCGCCGGGGTTTCCACGGTCGGACGACCGTCGCTACGCGACGTCGATCCTGGCCACCGCCCTAGGCGGCGGCATGAGTAGTCGACTCTTCCAAGAGGTGCGTGAGAAGCGGGGCCTCGCCTACTCGGTGTACTCCTACGCGCAAGGGTTCTCCGACACCGGGGTATTCAGCGTGTATGCGGGATGCCTGCCCGCCAAGGCGGACACGGTCCTGGAGGTGTGTCGCACGGAGCTCGAGTCCGTCGCGCGGTCCGGGCTCTCCGCTGAGGAGATTCGTCGGGCACAGGGGCAGGTACGGGGCGCGGCGGTTCTGGGCCAGGAGGACACAGGCGCACGTATGCACCGGATCGGCAAGGCGGAGCTCGTGGGCGAGGAGATCATCAGCATCGGAGAGGTTGTCCGCAGGGTTGAGCGCGTGAGCGCCACTGAAGTGGCGGATGTGGCTGCACTGCTTCTGGGGCAACCCATGACACTTGCGGTCGTCGGTCCCTTCGACGATTCGCACAGGTTCACCGCGGTCGCGTAGTCCCGGTAGCCTGCGGCCATGTCGGATCCCATCAGAGTCGGGGTTCTCGGTGCCCGCGGGCGTATGGGCCAGACCGTCGTCGAGGCGATCACCGGTGCTCCTGATCTTGAGCTGGCATGTGCCCTCGATCTGGGTGACCCCCTTGCGCAGGTGATTGAGTCAGGCACCCGGGTCCTCGTCGACTTCACGACACCGCAGGCCGTCTTGGACAACATCACCTTTGCGGTAGAGCACGACATCGTGTGCGTCGTCGGTACGAGTGGGTTCACGCCCGATCGAATCGAGCAGGTACGCCACCTCGTTGATGCGCATTCCGGAAGTTCGGTGCTCATCGCACCGAACTTCGGAATCGGTGCGGTTCTGATGATGCGTTTCGCGCGGATGGCCGCCCCCTACTTCGACTCAGTCGAAATCGTCGAAATGCACCACCCGGGCAAGGTCGATGCACCATCGGGAACCGCACTCCACACGGCACAGCTGATCGCTCAAGCGCGCGAGGGTCGAACGGGCGCGCCGGATGCAACGCGCGTCGAGGATCGGGATGCGCGGGGGAGACCGGTGCACGGCGTTCCGATCCACTCGGTCCGCCTTCAAGGCCTAGTCGCCCATCAGGAGGTCCTTTTCGGCTCGGCTGGGGAGACTCTGACCATCCGTCACGACTCACTCGACCGCGGCAGCTTCATGTCCGGGGTCTTGCTGGCGATCCGGGACATGAGTGGTCGCACAGGTCTCGTGGTCGGCCTGGAGAACCTGCTGGATCTCTAGCGACGCGCCCACCAATTCTCGAGCCGATCGCGAGCGATGGCGTAGGCCTCGGGCCTACCCACATAGTCCAACCCGTGGCGCGAGATGTGAGTGGACATCAGTGACTGGTCCGATAGCACGCGCACGCGTTGCCCAGTCAACTCGATCGAGGTGACCCGTGACCAGGGCACCCGAATGGTGCGACGAAATGTGATGACCCGGACGCCGTGGTCATTCACATAGGTACCCAACTGCCAGCAGCGAGCCAGGACGAGAAAGAGGGTTGAGAGTGCGGCGGAGAGGACGACGAGAGCCGTTATCGAACGCGACGCGCTCACGACGAGGGTGCCGACCAAGCCGACCCCGAAGGTCAGGAGACCCAGTGCCATGAGCAGCAGGAGGCGTACCGGACCACGCCCGCTGATCCGGAGGTACCGGTCTTGCCGAACCTCGTCGTCCACGGGCCCCGGAAGTGGGTCCGGCCACAGGGAAGCGAAGAGTCGGCGCTCGGTCATGTGCTCCACCCTCCCGCTCGGAGAAGTGCGGCGGTGATGGCGGCGACGAGCACGACGACGATGAAGGGTGCCCGGGCGACGAGCGCGATGATCGCAGCGGCGAGGCCCGCTACTCGTGCATCGATGACGAGTGCCTGGCCGGACGCGAAGGTCTGAACGGCAACGAGTGCCGCGAGGAGCGCGACGGGTAGCAGCGAGGTGAGTCTGCGGAGACCGGCACTCTCGATGAGTCGTGCGGGGAGTATGAAGCCCGCGAGCTTCTCGATGTATGTCCCCAGGCTTGCGATCAGTACGGCGGCCCAGATCATCCGACCCACCTCCGTCGCGCGATCCACTCGACCGCCAGGGCCACGGCCGCAGCCCCCAGCACAGGCAGCCCGGCTGGCACGAAGGGAACGAGGACCAGAGCGACCACTGCTGCGAGCAGGGCGAGGACCCGGGTGCGGCGATCTGTAAGACGGGGGCAGAGCAGTGCGATGAAGCCGGCCGGTATGGCCGCATCGAGGCCGAGCACGGAGGGGTCGTCCAAGGCTGTGGCACCGAGGGCGCCGATCGCCGTCCCGATGTTCCAGAGAACGAAGACGGAGAGCCCCGTCGCCCAGAACGCGTGACGTGCGGCGGCGGGGTCATCGGCGTGGCGGATGGCCATGGCGGTGCTCTCATCGATGGTCACCTGCGCGGCGATGAGTGAACGACCTCGCCCGAGTCTCAGGAGGGGAGCCAAGCTCATGGCGTAGAGCCCGTTGCGAGCGCCGAGAAGCAGAGCCGTCACCACCGCGGCTGCAATCCCACCACCCGCGCCGAGCACGCCGACGAGGGCGAACTGCGATGCTCCGGTGAACATCGCCAGAGACAGGGTCTGCGTCTGCCAGAAATCCAATCCACTGGCGACGCTGATCGCGCCGAAGGACAACCCGTAGGCACCGGTGGCGGCCCCGATACCTATGGCATTCGAGGTGATGGAGCGGTGTAACACGTCGTGACAGTAGCGACCTCGTCAGGGCTTCCCGATACTCGTCCACCACTGATGCTGCGCCAGCTGCATGTCTGGGGCAACTTCGAGTATCCGTCGTCGTCCCCGTGGGCCCCAGCCGCTGTCGACGAGGAAGCGTCCGGCATCCGAGCCCTGGTCGATCCAGAGAAGTAGGCCCTCCTGTCCCTCCGCATGGACGGCCGAGGCGCTCATCAGCCGCGATCCATGCCCGGTGCGTCGAAACGGGGGGTCCACCTCGAGGAGATCGATGAGCGTGTGGTCCTGGTCCTGGTCGTCGGGTACGAGGGTCGCGAACCCGCAGATCCGATCGGTGTCATCGGTAGCAACAAGGACCAGGTGATGCGTACTGGGCGTGTCGACGAGGGAACGTCGCCAGGTGTCTGATGTCACCGCGGGTGCGAGTCGGGCCCAGATGGACTCCGGCCAATCGCGATACCTGTCACGCCAGGCACGGAGATGAATTCCCGCAATCGTCTCAGCGTCATCAGGTCGCGCGGCTCGAACGAAGGCCATATCGCGATCATGCCGGATAGGGTTTCGCCCGTGTCCGATGCGATCGAATTCCGAAGCGACATCATGGTTGAACTGGTGCGCGCAAGCGCCCGGGACGCCGATGTCATATTCGCTGCGCGAGTGTCGACTGCGGGCGAGTCAACGCTGGAGGATCTTGATACCGACCCTGAGCGTTCCCGGGGCCTGATCAACTACCTCATGCGCGAGCGTCATGGCAGTCCGTTCGAGCACAATTCGATGACCTTCTTCGTGCGCGCACCGATCTTCGTGTGGCGGGAACATATGCGACACCGCATGGCCTCCTACAACGAGGAGTCGGGCAGGTACCGCGAGCTCGAGCCGGTCTTCTACATCCCGGATCGATCGCGCAACGTCGTCCAGATCGGGAAGACAGGGGCGTATGAGTTCATCCCGGGTGACGACGGCCAGTACGCACTCATCGACTCAGAGATGAAGGGCGCGTGCGTCCAGGCATACGCGGCGTACAGGAACCTGCTCGAAGCGGGCGTGGCGCGCGAGGTGGCACGTATGGTCCTTCCGGTCTCGATTTACTCAAGCGCCTACGTGACCCTCAACGCTCGGTCGTTGATGAATTTTCTGTCATTGCGTCGGAAGTCGGACGACTCGCGATACCCCAGCTATCCGCAACGGGAAATCGAGATGGTCGCCGAAAGGTATGAGGACGCATGGTCGACCTTGATGCCGATCACCCATGACTCTTTCGTGGCCAACGGACGTGTGGCACCATGAGCCCCACTAGCCTGATCCCATGAGTTCCGCGCCCTTCGGTGTCATGCTCACCGCGATGGTGTCGCCGTTCGCAGCCGATGGATCATTGGATCTCGACGGGGCGCAGAGGCTCGCTGTGCACCTGGTGGACGAGCGCCGCCACGACGGGTTGGTCGTCAACGGCACCACGGGTGAGTCGGCCACGAAGACCGATGCGGAAGACGAAGCGATTCTGCGGGCGGTCGTGGAGGCCGTAGGGGATCGGGCTCGCGTGATTGCGGGTGTGGGCACCAACGACACGGTCCACTCGATCCATGCTGCGCGCACGGCCGAGAAGTGTGGGGCGCACGGGGTCATGGCGGTGACTCCGTACTACAACCGTCCTCCTCAGGAGGGTCTCGTCGCGCATTTTCTTGCGATTGCTGATGCGACGAATCTCCCGATGATTACCTACGACATCCCGAAGCGAACCGGCACGGCCATCGAACTCGACACGCTCAAGCGGATTGCGGAGCATCCGCGCATTGTGGCTAACAAGGACGCGAAGGGAGACCTTGAGTTCGCGCAGTGGGGGATGCGCGAGACAGGGCTGTCGTGGTACTCGGGCGACGACGCCCTGAACCTTGCGCTGTTGAGCGTGGGAGCCTGCGGGATGATTTCCGTCGTGGGTCACATCGTGGGCGATCGACTCGCGCAGATGGCGGATGCTCTCCAGGCTGGGGATCTGACTCGCGCTCGTGAGATCAATTTCTCACTGCTCCCCGTGTACACGGGGATGTTCCGCACACAGGGCGTGATCCTGACTAAGGCAGCGTTGACGCATGTGGGACTGCCAGGCGGGCCGGTTCGTCTACCTCTCGTCAACGCCACACCCGAACAGGTCGCCCGGTTGCGCGCTGATCTGACCGCCGGTGGCGTCCCGGGCTTCGAATAGCGTGCATCACACCGACATCGGACCACCACCTGCGCTACCGACGGGTGTTCTGCGCATAACGCCCCTGGGCGGACTTGGCGACATCGGTCGCAACATGACCGTGTTCGAAATCGATGGAAAGATCCTCGTGGTCGACTGCGGCGTCTTATTCCCTGCTGAAGCCCAACCCGGTGTGGATTTGATCCTGCCCGACTTTTCGCCCATCGCCGAGCGTCTTGGTGAGATCGTCGCAGTCGTTGTCACTCATGGGCATGAGGATCACGTTGGTGCATTGCCGTATCTGCTCCGGTTGCGTTCCGATATCCCAATCCTGGGCTCGCGCCTGACACTGGCTCTAGTCGAGGCGAAGCTCAAGGAGTTCCGACTCTCTCCGCCCATGACACGTGTCGCGGACGGCGAGGTGGTGTCGTCTGGGCCTTTCACGCTCGAGTTTCTCGCGGTCAACCACTCGATCCCCGACGCTATGGCGGTTTCGATCGGAACATCGGCGGGACGGGTTCTGCATACGGGTGATTTCAAGATGGATCAACTCCCTCTCGACGGGCGGGTGACGGATCTCAACGGTTTCGCCCGCCTTGGTGATCTCGGAGTTGATGTCCTGATGATCGACAGCACGAACGCCGAGATTCCCGGCTTTGTACCCAGCGAGAAGGACATCGTCCCGGTGCTGGACCGTGTCTTCACTCGAGCTCGCGGGCGGATCATCGTCGCGTCCTTTGCCTCCCACGTGCACCGCGTGCAGCAGATCATCGACACCGCGGTAGCGCACGGGCGCCACGTAGCCTTCGTCGGGCGCTCGATGGTCCGAAACATGGCGATCGCCCGTGATCTCGGCTACCTGAGGATCCCGGGCGAGACTCTCGTCGCCAGTGACGACGTCGCGGCGCTGCCCGATGATCGCGTGGTATTGATCTGTACCGGGTCCCAGGGGGAGCCGATGTCGGCGCTGTCGCGGATGGCCAATCGTGACCACGCCGTCGTGATCGGAGACGATGACACGGTAATCCTGGCGTCCTCGCTGATCCCCGGGAACGAGAATGCCGTTAATCGGGTGATCAATGCCCTGGCTCGCCAGGAGGTGAACGTCGTGCACAAGGGGAACGCCCTCGTGCACGTCTCCGGCCACGCCGCTGCAGGCGAGCTGCGTTACGTCTACAACATCGTGAAGCCCCGCTACGTCATGCCCATCCATGGCGAGTGGCGGCATCTTCGGGCGAACGCACGGATTGCTGAGAGCGTCGGCATCGCCGAGGATCACGTGCTCGTCGTGGACGACGGAGTGAGCGTCGATCTGAGTGCGGGTGAGGCGCGGGTAAGCGGCTTCACCCCTGTCGGTCACGTCTACGTCGATGGGGCGGGTGTGGGGGACATCACCGAGGCGCACCTGAAGGACCGGCGGATCCTGGGCGAGGAGGGGTTCATCTCGGTCTTCGCCGCGGTCGACTTCGTATCCGGTGCGGTCGTAGCAGGACCGGAGATCCATGCCCGGGGTTTCGGTTCGGACGTCGATGTCGGCGACGTCACCGGGCAGGTGCGCCAGACGCTCCTGGACGCCCTCGCCTCGGGCGACGAGGATCTGCACGATCTCCAACAGCGGGTGCGCCGTGTGGTCGGACGGTGGGTGAACACCACCCATAGGCGGCGCCCGATGATCGTTCCGGTCGTCGTTGAGGCCTGAAGCCACCCGACACGTTGTGCGTGTGACTACCGGGACAGGTGGGGTTAAGCCCCTAGAGTGAAGGCGTGGCGTCCCGTACGTCCACTCCGGCGCGCCGGAGTCGACCTTCCTCGGCGGGCCGGAAGACCGGCCGGCGTAAGCCTGCACGGAAACCACTCAAGCCCGGTCCGCTCGTCCGTGTGGCACTGGGCCTCGGCACCGCGCTCGGCGCACTCTGGTCGGGGCTCGCGGCTCTGACGGGGGCCGGCGTGCGTGGGATCGGACGAGGGGCTCGGGAGCTCGACCCGGAGACCCGTCGCGACGGCGTTGGGCTCGCCTTGGTTGCGTCGGCAATCGTGGTCGCTGCGGCCACCTGGTTCGGCGTCGACGGTTGGTTCGTCGCGTGGACCGCTCAGATCGGGCGTACCTTGCTCGGGGTTCTCTCGCTCGCGGTCCCCGTCTTCCTCCTCCTCCTCGCGTGGAGATTCCTGCGCCACCCGGATGAAGGTTCCACCACGGGGCGCCTGACTATCGGATCCGTGGCCTTAGTCATCGCCCTGGTGGGGATGTGGCACGTGGCCACAGGAACGCCGACGCCGAGCGATGGCGCTGTGCGCATGGACTCCGGCGGTGGTGTGCTGGGCTGGCTGATCAGCGCACCTCTGACGTCGGCCGTGGGGCCGATCGTGACGTTTCTTCTTCTGCTCGTCCTGCTGGCATTCGGCGGCATGGTCGTGACCGGGACGTCGGTGCGACGGGTGCGCGGGTGGGTCATGACCCTGGCCGGCTGGGGAGCGACACGGATTCGAGACATGCGATCCGCCGTCCAGCTATCTGGCACCGGCGACGTGCACGCAGCCGTTGAGCGAGGCGAGGTCGAGGCAACCGAGAGCTACGACGACGAGACTTTCTTTGACGTTGACGTTGATGACCTGCCTTTGCCCGCCACGCACGTGGGCGCGTCTGTGGCGGACGTGCCGCTGATTGATCCGTGGGCGGATACCCAGGCCATCCCCGCTGTGATGGATGACGTGCCCACGGCACCGATCGTCCGACCCACGACCGATGTTGTGCAGGCGCGCCCGAGGGGTGCCTATCGGCTTCCGAAGGCGGACACGCTGTCCGCCGGGCCTCGACACAAGTCGGCCACTGTGGCTAATGACTCGGTGGTGAGTGCTCTGACGGAGGTGCTCGAGCAGTTTGGCATCGATGCGGAGGTGTCCGGGTTCATGCGTGGCCCAACAGTGACCCGCTATGAGATCGAACTCGGCCCCAGCGTCAAGGTCGAGCGCGTGACCGCTCTGAGCAAGAACATCGCGTACGCCGTAGCCAGCGCCGATGTGCGAATTCTGAGCCCGATCCCCGGAAAGAAGGCGATCGGCATAGAGATCCCGAACTTGGATCGCGAACTCGTGTCCCTCGGAGAGGTCCTGCGCAGCGTGTCGGCGAAGTCCGACCGTCACCCTCTCACCGTGGGTCTCGGGAAGGACGTTGAGGGCGGTTTCGTCACCGCCAACCTCGCCACGATGCCGCACATCCTCGTTGCGGGAGCCACGGGTGCGGGAAAGTCAAGTTGCATCAACGCATTGATCACCTCGATTCTGATGCGTGCGACACCCGCCGACGTTCGCATGATCCTGGTCGATCCGAAGCGGGTCGAACTGAGCATCTACGAAGGTGTGCCGCACCTGATCACCCCCATCATCACGAATCCCAAGAAGGCGGCGGACGCGCTGCAGTGGGTCGTCAAGGAGATGGATCGCCGCTACGACGATCTCGCCCAATTCGGTTACCGACACATCGACGACTTCAACAAGGCTGTTCGAGAAGGAGCCGTGACAGCTCTGCGCGGTAGTGAGCGTCGTATCGAGCCCTACCCCTACTTGCTGGTGATCGTTGACGAGTTGGCCGATCTGATGATGGTTGCCCCGCGTGATGTCGAAGATGCGATCGTGCGGACTACTCAGCTTGCACGCGCAGCAGGCATCCATCTGGTTCTCGCAACTCAACGTCCGAGCGTCGACGTCGTCACAGGATTGATCAAAGCGAATGTTCCGAGTCGTCTAGCCTTCGCAACGTCCAGCCTCGCGGATAGTCGGGTGATTCTGGACCAGCCGGGCGCGGAGAAGCTCGTGGGACAGGGCGACGCACTCTTCCTGCCGATGGGCGCCAACAAGCCGACCCGCATCCAGGGTGCCTTCGTGGGAGAGCGTGAGATCCGGGCGATCGTCGAGCACTGCAAGAACCAGGGACCGGCCGAGTGCGTCCCCGAGGTGACCGCATCGGGCGCGCCGGCAAGGGAGGTTGATGAGGAGATCGGTGACGACCTCGATCTGCTCCTGCAGGCAGTGGAGCTGGTCGTCTCGACGCAATTCGGATCGACGTCGATGCTGCAGCGCAAACTTCGCGTGGGGTTCGCGAAGGCGGGACGCCTGATGGACTTGATGGAGTCCCGGGGAGTGGTCGGACCGAGCGAGGGTTCCAAGGCGCGTGAGGTCCTGGTGACCCCCGAGGAGTTGGCAGCCACGCTGGCCTCCATCCGCGGGACCTGAGGGTTGCCGGATCGTCCCGCAGTCCGTAGCGTTCGTGGGGGTCGAGGAGGGATAGATGGTTGGAGCTCGGATCACCTCGGCGCGCACCGAAGCCGGCCTGACGGTCGAAGACCTGGCACACCGAACCAAGATCCGCGCATCCATCCTGATGGCCATGGAAGATGACGACTTCTCGGCCTGCGGAGGAGACGTCTACGCCCGTGGGCACCTCAAAGGCATCGCATCGGCATTGGGGATCGACCCTGCCGAGTTGCTTGATCTCTTCGACGCGTCCTTGGGCGGCACGTAGCCACTCCGTACGCTAGGGCGGTGAATCAGGAATCCCGGCGCGTCGCGCTCGTCACGCTCGGTTGTGCGCGCAACGAAGTCGACAGTGAGGAACTTGCCGCGCGCCTTCAGAGTGGAGGCTGGTCGCTGGCGGAATCACCGGAGGATTCCGACGTCGTTGTCGTCAACACCTGCGGGTTCATCGAGGCAGCGAAGAAGGACTCCATCGACACGTTGCTGGCCCTCGCGGACTCGGGTCGGACCGTCGTGGCTGCAGGATGCATGGCGGAGCGATACGGACGGGAGTTGGCCGAGGCCCTCCCCGAAGCCGCAGCGATCATCGGATTCGATTCCTACGCCACCATCGATCGTGTGCTCGACGATGTCAGAGCGGGCTCACCCATCAGGGCTCACGAGCCCGTGGACCGCCGCACGCTCATTCCGTTGGCGCCGGTCGAGCGCACCCGGGGGTGGGCCCCTCCAATGCTGCGACACCGCCTCGCCGGCAGTCCCGTCGCACCGCTCAAGTTGGCATCGGGGTGCGATCGTCGATGTTCCTTCTGCGCCATCCCGCGATTCCGCGGTGCCTTCGTGTCTCGCACGCCCGAGGAGATCATCCAGGAAGCGACCTGGTTGGCGGAGCAGGGCGTACGTGAGATCAACCTGGTCAGTGAAAACTCGACGTCATACGGGAAGGATCTGGGAGATCTCCGGCTATTGGAGAGTCTCCTGCCCCGCATCGCGGACGCCGCGCCGGGAGTCCGTCTCCGGGTCGCGTACTTGCAGCCTGCGGAGATGCGTCCCGGACTGGTCGAGGTGATCGCACAACACCCGTCCATCGCCAGCTACTTCGATCTTTCTTTCCAGCACGCGAGTCCAGATGTGTTGCGTCGGATGCGTCGCTTTGGTGGCTCTGCACCCTTCCTGGAGCTCGTGGACCAGATCCGCTCCCTCGCACCGCAGGCCGGAATCCGGAGCAACGTCATCGTAGGTTTCCCGGGCGAATCAGAGGGAGACCTCGCGACGTTGACGGAATTCTTGGAGCGGGCACAGCTCGATGCTGTCGGCGTCTTCGGCTACAGCGATGAGGACCAAACCGAGGCGGAACAGCTGTCCGGCAAGATCGAGCAGCGCGAGATCGACCGACGCGTAGCCGCGGTTGCCTCCCTCGCCGAGGAACTCATGACCCAACGCGCCTTGGCTCGCCACGGGGAGGACGCTGAAGTCCTCGTGGAGTCCGTGGATGGTGCAGGTCGGGATTGGCGCGCGGAGGGACGTGCGGCGCACCAGGGTCCAGACGACAGCTCCACGGAGATTCGGGGCGACGGAACTCCGCCGCGCATCGGCGATCTTCTGACGGGCGTCGTCGACGATGCGGACGGTGTCGACCTGATCGCGAGAGTCATGGCGTGAGTGGGGGAATTGTGAACGTCCCGAACAGCCTGACGTTGCTGCGGTTAGCCTGCGTCCCCGTCGTCGGCGTTCTCGTGCTGGGTTCGGATACCGCAGCGGCGCGGTGGGCGGCGGCACTGGTGTTCGTTGCCGCCTCGCTCACAGACATGGTGGATGGCGCCGTGGCTCGTTCCCGGCAGCAGGTCACATCCTTCGGCACCCTGCTGGATCCGATAGTGGACAAGGCCCTTACAGGCATGGCTTTGGTCGCCCTTTCGATAGTCGGAGAGGTGGCCTGGTGGATCACGATCGTGATCATGGTGCGCGAGATCGGCGTGACCGCACTCCGGCTCTCGGTGGTTCGCACCGTTGTCGTGCCGGCTTCGCGGGGCGGGAAGGTGAAGACGATCGCCCAGATCATCGCGATCACCATGCTGCTCGTCCCGCTCGACCAACTGGAGCTCTGGGGTGCGGCAGCGCAGGTTGCGCTGTGGATCGCGCTCGTCATTACCGTGGTCACCGGTATCGAATATGTCATCGCGATCACCAGGGTGCGGGGTCGACGGTGAGCCCCGCCGAGGTCCTCGTCACGACGCTGAGGCAGAAGGGACTGACCGTGGCGGTCGCCGAATCACTCACAGGGGGTTGGGTGTGCGGTGCACTGGTCAGTGTTCCCGGCAGTTCAGATGTGCTGCGTGGGGGCGTGGTGGCCTACACCATCGAGGCGAAGCGAATCCTGCTCGGTCTGGATGACGAGGTGCTGGCGAGAGGGGTGGTCAGCGAGTCGGTGGCCGGTGCCATGGCGCGGGCTGTCTCAGGCATCCTCGGCGCGGATATCGGCATCGCCACCACGGGGGTGGCAGGACCGACGCCGCATGAGGGTGCTCCGGTCGGTCAGGTCTGTCTCGGGGTCTGGAGTCCCTCGGCAACCTGCACGTGGACGCTCCATTGTGGTGGTGACCGGGAGGCGATCCGGGCCGCGAGCGTCAGCGCGGTGATCGAGGGAGCGCGGGAACTCATCGACAGCATGTGACGTCCAAGGGCTGGGAGCGCCCTCGCGTCCGCTCGCAGGGCGCGGTACTGTGTCGGAGGGAGGTATCATGATCGTTCTACGCCAGGTCATCGGTGACGAGTTGCGTCGTCGACGTCAGGATCAGGGTCGCACGCTGCGCGACGTCTCCGGTGCTGCGGCGGTGTCCCTTGGCTACCTCTCCGAGGTGGAGCGTGGGCACAAGGAGGCCTCGTCGGAGTTGCTGGCTGCCATCTGCTCCGCCCTCGACGTCTCCCTCGCCGACGTCCTCGCATCCGTCAGCAGCCACGTGGCCGCCGAGGAGTCCAAGGCCCACGCCTGACGTGCGGCTCAGCGATTTCTGGGAGCGCATGACCGCGGTGTTTGGGCACGAGTATGCGGCATCCTGGGCACGGGACACGGTTCTCCCCGAATTGGGCTGCACGGTCGACCAGGCCATCGCCTGCGGGATCGAAACGAAGCAGATCTGGGCGGCCGTGTGCGCCAACGCCGAGGTGCCTTCGATCCTGACGTAGGCCCCCTAGGGTCGTCGTATGCGACTCCGCGCATCACGCGATCTCGAGTTCCTCACGATCGTCACTTTCGGTCGGTCTGGAAGCACGGTTCTGCAAGCGGCTCTGAATGCGCACCGGGACACTCTGATCCGCGGTGAGAACTACCTCGCAGCTCGCGGTTTACAGGAGTACGTGCAGTCACTGGCCGCGGCCGCTGATCGGCACCACTCAGGACGACCCGACCATCCATGGTTCGGCACGGCGCGGTTGGATCCAGCTGTTGTCCTCGAGTCGGCCCGACGGACCTTCATCGACGACGTGCTCCGTCCGAAACCCGAGACTCGATGGGTGGGTTTCAAGGAAGTTCGTTACGAGATCGGGTATTTCCCTGATAGCGACCACCTGCTCTGCCATTTGCTGTTCCTTCAGGATCTCCTTCCCGGCGTGAGATTCGTGGTGAATGTGCGCGGCGCGGACGCCTCGCAGTCCAGTGGTTGGTGGCCGGACAACCCCCAGGCGAGAGATGTGTTGACCGCGACGATCGAGAACTTGAGGCGGGCGTCCGACCAACTCGCCGAAATCCTTGGTCCGGGGCGAGTCACCCTGGTGGAGTACGAGCAGTGGGCCGGTGACGCGCAAGCACTGTGCACCGCACTCGATGCCGTCGGATTCCCTGTCGAGCGGCGCCTCGTGACGGAGGTCCTGGCCCATCGACTGGAACACGGAAGGTCCGGTGGCTAGCCCCTCGGGATCGGCCCTGGGCAGCGTGGCGACCGACGTTGAGTCGATTCAGGCGCGCGCCCTGCGCACACTGGCGTCGAGTCAGGTGCTCTCCGGTGTCGCCGTCGCTGGATCGATCCCCGCGGGTGCCCTGATCGCCGTAGGCGTGTCGGGCTCGGAGGCCATTGCGGGGCTCGCCCAAACCTTTGGCGTGGTCGGCGCCGCCGTCTTTGTCCTCCCGCTCGCTCGGCTCGCGCTCTCGCGCGGCCGAAGGGCGGCACTCTCGGTGGGCTACGCCGTGGGGGTGATCGGGGCCGTGATCGTCGTCGTTGGCTCGGTATCGCGCTCAATCGCGCTGGTCCTTCTCGGGTGCCTCTTCGTGGGCGTCGCGTCCGCCTCCGGATATCAGGCCCGCTACGCGGCGACGGACCTGGCCACCCCGGATCGACGCGCGCGATCGCTGTCGATCGTGGTGTGGGCGGCGACGATCGGCGCGGTCCTCGGTCCGAACCTTTTGAACGCCAGTGGACTCTTCGCTGTGAGTCTGGGGCTGCCACAGCTGAGCGGTCCCTACCTGGTGGCCGCCATCTGTCTCGGCGGAGCCGCCCTCCTCCTACTCGTGTTTCTCCGGCCCGACCCCTACCTCGTTTCCCGCGATGCACGCGGTGGCGCCGGCGCGCCTCACCCGAAACTGCGAAACGGGCTCGAGCACATCCGGCGCCATCCGATGGCGATACTCGGGATCACAAGCATCGCCGTCGGCCACGTCGCGATGGTCATGGTGATGGTCATGACCCCAGTGCATATGGCGCACGTCGATGTGACGTTGCAGGTCATCGGCGTCGTGATCAGCGTCCACGTTGCCGGCATGTACGCGTTCTCGCCGGTCGTGGGGTGGGCGGTAGACCGATTCGGGCGCATTCCGATCATCGGCCTGGGCATCGTGGTACTCCTACTCGCGTGCCTCGTATCCGGGCTCGCCCCTGCCGACAGTGCCCTCGTCCTGGGCATCGGATTGCTGTTGCTGGGCTTGGGGTGGTCGTGCACCCTCATCGCAGGGTCGACGCTCATCACCGACTCGGTGGGACCCGATGAGCGTCCATCGGTGCAGGGCCTGTCGGACCTGGTGATGAACACTGCCGGTGCGGTAGGCGGAGCCGTGGCCGGGTTGGTCGTCTATCTCGGGTCCTACGGCATGCTCTGCGCGGTTGCAGCGTTGCCCGTCCTGGCCCTCGCCGTGCTGACCGTCCGGACGAGGACTCAGTCGGCCCCGTAGTCCAGAGCGGCGCGGTCGAGTGTGGCCTCGCCATCGACTTCTCCACTCGCGATCTCGCGAGCACCCCCGGCCTCCAGGTGACCGATGAGATCGGATTGTGCACTGAGCTGGCCCTGCCGCGCATACATCTCGAGCTTTGCGCGGGTGTCGGCGATATCCAGGTTGCGCATCGTGAGTTGTCCGATGCGGTCCGTCGGCCCGAAGGCCGCCTGTTCTACACGCTCCATCGAGAGCTTGTCGGGGTGATAGGAAAGTTCGGGTCCGCGCGTGTCCACGATTGTGTAGTCGTCGCCTCGGCGGAGACGCAGGGTGACATCGCCGGTCACGGCGCTTGCCACCCACCGCTGGAGGGATTCGCGCAGCATCAGTGCCTGGGGATCGAGCCACCGCCCCTCATAGAGCAGGCGCCCGAGGCGCCGTCCCTCGAGGTGGTAGTTGGCAATCGTGTCCTCGTTGTGGATAGCCGAGACGAGGCGCTCGTATGCGATGAAGAACAGCGCCATGCCGGGTGCTTCGTAGACACCTCTGCTCTTGGCTTCGATGATGCGGTTCTCGATCTGGTCGGCCATGCCGAGGCCATGGCGACCTCCGATGCAGTTGGCCTCGCGCACGAGGGCAATAGAGTCCGCGAATTCCTCGCCGTTGATCCGTGCTGGTCGTCCGCGCTCGAAGGAGATCGTGACGTCCTCGCTGGCGATAGCAACGTGCGGATCCCAGAAGCGAACGCCCATGATCGGCTCGACGATCTCCAGCGAGGTGTCGAGATGCTCCAGTGACTTCGCCTCGTGGGTTGCTCCCCAGATGTTCGCATCAGTCGAATAGGCCTTCTCGCCGCTATCCCGATACGGCAGCCCCTGCTCGCTCAGCCAGGCGCTCATCTCGGCGCGACCACCGAGGGTCGCGACGAACTCCGCATCGAGCCACGGCTTGTAGATGCGCAACTGCGGGTTCGCCAGGAGCCCGTAGCGGTAGAACCGCTCGATGTCGTTTCCTTTGTAGGTGGAGCCGTCGCCCCAGATCGAGACGTTGTCCTCCTGCATGGCCCGGACGAGGAGCGTCCCAGTCACCGCTCTGCCGAGCGGTGTGGTGTTGAAATACTGGCGGCCCCCCGACCGAATGTGGAACGCGCCACAGGCGAGGGCAGCAAGCCCCTCCTCCACGAGGGCAGACCGGCAGTCAACGACCCGGGCGATCTCGGCCCCGTAGTGGATGGCTCGGCCCGGTACGGAGGTGATGTCCGGTTCGTCGTACTGGCCGAGGTCCGCTGTGTAGGCGCATGGCGAGGCCCCGCGGGCCCGCATCCAGGCGACTGCGACCGAGGTGTCCAAGCCGCCGGAGAACGCCAGACCCACCCGTTCACCCACGGGGAGGGTGGAGAGGACCTTGGACACGGGCTAAACCTAGGACCTGAGCGTGCCCCCCACGGAGACGGCGTGTCGCAGTCATTCGAACATGCGTTCGATATAGATTCACATCCAGCACGGCTGACGGACAAGCGCACACGGTTCGCGCGGGGTCGGAGGCAGTGTCAGAGGCTCGCCCTAGCGTCCCGCTTCCACCCGCGAACAAGGAGTGAATATGGCCAGCGCAGCAGCAGACCGCGAGAAAGCCCTCGAGGCCGCCCTTGCCCAGATCGAGCGGTCCTTCGGCAAGGGCTCGGTGATGCGACTCGGCGAAGAGGGCCGGGCCCCGATCGAGGTGATCCCGACCGGGTCGATCGCCCTCGACGTAGCTCTCGGAATCGGCGGTCTGCCACGGGGACGCATCGTGGAGATCTACGGTCCGGAGTCCTCGGGCAAGACCACGGTGGCGCTGCACGCCATCGCGAGTATCCAAGCCGCGGGCGGCCTTGCCGCGTTCATCGACGCGGAGCATGCTCTGGATCCCGATTACGCCTCCTCTCTCGGCGTTGACCTGGACAACCTGTATGTCTCCCAGCCCGATACAGGTGAGCAGGCACTCGAGATCGCCGACACCCTGGTCCGATCGGGAGCCATCGATTTGATCGTCATCGACTCCGTGGCGGCACTCGTGCCCCGCGCGGAGATCGAGGGAGAGATGGGTGACTCCCACGTGGGCTTGCAGGCCCGGCTGATGAGTCAGGCCCTGCGCAAGATGGCGGGTGCCCTCAGCAACACGAACACGACCGCGATCTTCATCAACCAACTCCGCGAGAAGATCGGTGTGATGTTCGGATCACCGGAGACGACCACCGGCGGCAAGGCCCTCAAGTTCTATGCATCCGTCCGACTCGACGTCCGCCGGATCGAGACCCTCAAGGGCGGCACGGAGGCCGTTGGAAACCGCACGCGCGTCAAGGTGGTCAAGAACAAGGTGGCTCCACCGTTCAAGCAGGCCGAGTTCGACATCATCTACGGCGAGGGAATCTCCCGTGAGGGCTCACTCATCGACATCGGCGTCGATGTTGGGCTCGTGAAGAAGTCCGGTGCCTGGTACACCTATGAAGGTGATCAGTTGGGACAGGGCAAGGAGAACGCGCGCGCGTTCTTGAAGGACAACCCCGACCTGGGCATCGAGATCGAGAAGCGGATCAAGGAGGTCCTGGGCATCGGAGCGCGTGTGGATGCACCTGCCACCGAAGCCACGATCGCCTCCCCGGTGACCGATGGCCCGCCGGAAGGGTGACGAGGGAGAGATCTCCGAGTCCGCCGTCCGCGAGATCGTCCGGCGTCGCCTGGCGCATGCACCCCGTACGCGCGCGGAATTGGCGCGTGACCTCGCTAGGCGGGGAGTACCCCAGGAAGTGTCGATCACGATCCTCGACGGTCTCGAGGAGTGTGGACTGATCGATGACGACCAGTTCGCTCGCCTCTGGGTGGAATCACGGCACCGTGTCCGGGGACTCGCACGCGGCGCCCTCCGCCGGGAGCTGGCGGATCGCGGGGTAGCCGCGGAGACCGTCACGGAGGCTCTCGAGCAGATCGATTCGGACTCCGAGGCCTCGCGAGCACGAGACTTGGCGGAGCGACGGCTTCGCACGATGGCTGGTTGTGATCGCGCAACACAGCAGCGACGCCTATCGTCGTATCTCGCGCGTCGTGGTTACAGCGGATCGGTCATTTCGACGGTGATCGCGGAGGTAACGAGGCACGACTGCGTCGACCACGGGCTGTGATCAGGCTCCCGTAGTACCCGTTCATGAACAATGGCTGGCACGCCGGCGCGCCTAAATCCTCCCATGTTGTTAGCGTTGGGGCCCTTCCAAAGGAGTGTCATGCCTGGTCTTTCCGCATGGGCGGTTCGTCGTCCCATCGTCGCCCTAGTCGCCTGGGTCCTCGCACTCGCTGCCTTCGCCGGCCTCGGCCTGGGCCTCGGCGGTGCCTATAACGACTCATTCGATCTTCCCGACACGGAGTCGAAGGTGGCGACGGATCTGCTTGTGGCCAACGGCACCGACCTTGGAAATGTCGATGGAGGCGCGACGATCGTCTGGTCCCCGGCATCTGGTGCATCAACAGACCAGAGCACGGCTGAGCAAGTACTCCCGGTGCTGCAGGAGATTGCGTCGCTGGAGAGTGTGACGTGCGTGACCAATCCTTTCGACCCCCGTGGGGCCAACCTGGGACGGGCATGTACCGCGGGTGGTGGCATCGACCCGACAGCCGCCGTGCAGGTGCTCACTCCTGCAGAACTTAGGCAACTGGCTTCGAGTTTCTCGCCGGTGAGTCCTGATGGCCGTGTCGCGTTCGCGACGGTGAACTTCGCGACGGATGACAGCGGTGCGCCTGTCGTCTCCGTCGAGGATGCAAAGGTGATCCTCGGCGCCGTCAAGGCACTCCAGACGGACACCCTTCAGATCGGCGCTCAGGGACAGTTGCTGGAATTCGCGGGTCAAGAGCCGCCGAGCAGTGAGGGCATCGGAATCGCGGTTGCCATAGTCATCCTGCTCATCGCCTTCGGCTCCATCGTCGCCGCCGGCCTGCCCATCGTCACGGCTCTCGTGGGCCTCTTCGCCGGATTGATGTTCGTGGCATTCGTAGCCAACTTCCTGGATGTTGCGACATTCGCGCCGACTCTGGCTGCGATGATCGGGCTCGGTGTCGGTATCGACTACGCCCTTTTCGTGATGAATCGATTCCGTCAGGCGCTGCTAGCGGGTCATGGATCTAAAGCCGCTGCGATGGAATCGATTCATACGGCCGGTCGTGCGGTCGTGTTCGCGGGTTCCGCGGTGATCATCGGGTTGCTCGGGTTGCTCGTCCTCCGAATCAACTTCTTCACCGGCCTGGCAATCGGCGCTGCGATGACCGTGGTGATGGTGATGCTCTCGGCTGTGTGGATGCTGCCGGCACTTCTCAGCCTGCTCGGCACCAAGGCACTGGGCTTGCGGCTTCCCTGGGGAAAGCGTCCGGGATCGGGCGGAGGCGAAGGACGGGGGTGGGCGCACTACGGCCGACTTCTTCAGCGCATTCCGTGGCTGACATCGCTCCTCGCCCTGTCGTTCGTCGTGGTCCTCGCGATTCCGGCCCTCAGTCTGCGTCAGGGTTTCGCTGATGATTCGGGGAAGCCGGAAGGCTCCACTGCTCGCGTGGCCTACGACCTGCGTTCGGAGGGATTCGGGCCGGGCTCGAACGGGCCGTTCCTGGTGGTCGCCGACCTCGAGGGGGTCGGGGATCCGCAGGCATTCCGTGCGATTGTCGCTGGTTTGGCGCGGTCGGAGGGAGTCGCCGGCACGTCGCCGAGCCTGGCGACCTTGCCGATTCTCGCAAAGTTGGCCAAGCCGGGGGAGCCGCCGCAAACCGTGCAGGCGATCGCCGTCTACCCGTCTTCGGCTCCTCAGGATGAGGCCACGGCGCAGCTCCTCGATCGCTTGCGCTCCGAGGTGAATCCCGCGCTAGAGGAGGCAACCGGTGCCCAGCTTTACGTGGGTGGAACGCAGGCGATCACCCAGGACTTCACACTCGTTCTCACCGACGCGTTGCCACTGTTCCTGACCGTCGTCGTGGGACTGGGCTTCCTGGCGCTCGTAGTCCTGTTCCGATCCATCGTCGTCCCACTGACGGGGGCGGTCACGTCGTTGCTGAGTCTCGCAGCCGCCATGGGTATCACGGTGGCGGTGTTCCAGTGGGGTTGGTTCGCCGATGTCCTAGGCGTACCTGGCACCGGACCGATCTTCCCCTTCGTTCCGATTATGGTGTTTGCAATCCTCTTCGGGCTCTCAATGGACTACCAGGTATTCCTCGTCTCCCGCATGCAGGAGGAGTGGGCGCGCACCGGGGACAACCTGCTCAGCGTGCGCAGGGGATTGGCGGGCTCGGGTCGCGTCGTGGTCATCGCGGCCGCGATCATGTCCAGCGTCTTCCTCGCCTTCGTTCCAAGTACGAATGCGACCATCAAGCTCTTCGGAGTCGCACTCGCATCTGCAGTTCTCGTCGATGCCTTCGTTGTGCGCCTGATTCTCGTCCCCAGTGTGATGTCCATGTTGGGATCAGCGAACTGGTGGCTACCCGGTTGGCTGGAGCGAGTTCTCCCGAAGGTCACCATCGAAGCAGGCGACGACGAGGTGGTCGATGACGAACCAGCGCCCGTGACGGTGTAGGTGGACGATCACATCAAGACGATGATGACGTCGTCACCCTTGTCGAAGGCAGCATCTTCGACATCCGCGTCTCCGGTAACCCGGTAGTCGATACGCGCACCTCGCCACCCGTTGTTGTAGTCCAGAGCCGCGGAGATGAATCCCCACAGGACACTGTCCTGTGCGTCACCGTAGGGCTTGTCCATGGGCGGGAACGCGAGCGTGAACGGGATTCGCTTTGACTCACCCTCCGTGAGCGAGAACGAAGAAGTGTCCTTCCACTCCGAGATCGTGGCCGTGTTGGTTCGCGTCTCCCAGCGGACATCGAAGAGGTTGGTACTTGTGTTAAACGTCTCAACACGCTCCTCCCACGACTGGAGGCGCTCAAGTCTCACCTCGACGTCATTGATCTTCTGCTCGCTTTTCGCGGTGATCACAATGAAGCCGTCGATAGTTCCCGATGTTGCTGGAACCTGAGCGGGCACCTCCAGGTCGAAGGAGACCGTGCCGATTCCCATGCCCTGCTTGAGCTTCTTGAATAGTCCCATGGGGCCCTTTCCACAATTGTTGGACAACCCTTGCCGAGGTGAGGTCAGCGCGTCAAGGACCTTCGACAGCTTCCCTACAATCACATGCGCGAGGAGGCGCGGTGACGTCGATCACAGAGGGCCATGGGGCTCGCACGTTCCGGGTGCGAACGTACGGCTGCCAGATGAACGTGCACGATTCGGAGCGGATCGCCGGCCTCTTGGAGGATGCCGGATACGAACCGGCGGGCAGCGATGTCACCCCTGACGTGGTCGTGCTCAACACCTGTGCGGTCCGGGAGAACGCGGACAACCGGCTGTACGGCAATCTGCGTCATCTGGCCTCGGTGAAGGCTGGACATCTGGGGATGCAGATCGCGGTTGGCGGCTGCCTGGCGCAGAAGGACCAGGGGCGGATCGTGGAGCGCGCCCTCTGATCGGCTGGCGACGGGCGATCCGGTGATCGCATGACGGTCCAGGCACCGGCTTATCCACCGATCCGAACACCGCGCCTGGAGTTGGATGTGGTGCTCCCACATGAGTACGACCTGCTTGCCCTGGACCGCACCGATCCACGACTGTGGATCGATCGCGGCTTCAGCAACCCGCACCTGCACCTGGTGGATGATCCTGGCCCGCTGCCGTACCGATGGCCGCAGATCCAGCGGCGCCCCGAGCTGGCCCCGTACCTGCTTCGCCTGGCCGTGCATCGGCAGGAGCGGGTCATCATCGGCAGCGCCGGCTTCCATGCCATCCCGGATGAGGCCGGAATGGTGGAGATCGGGTTGGAGATCGTGCCGCCGTGGCGTCACCAGGGGTTCGCCACCGAGGTGTTGCACGGGATGTGGGGATGGGTGATCGAGCAACCAGGGGTTCGCATGCTTCGCTACACCGTCAGCCCGGCCAACGCCCCATCCCAGTCGATCATCCGGGGCTTGGGCTTCACCTGGCAGGGCCAGCAACAGGACCCCGTGGATGGGCCCGAGGACATCTACCAGATGTCGGCAGAAGAGTACCGACAACGGTACCTGCCATCGCCTTCTTAGAATCATCGCGTGGCTTCGACCGAATCACTGACGCGGAGCACTGATCGGCGTACCTACGTGGTGCGCACCTACGGCTGCCAGATGAACGTCCATGATTCCGAACGCCTGGCGGGCCTCCTGGAGACAGCGGGGTATCGGGCGGTCTCAACGGACCAGGAGGCGGACGTCATCGTCTTCAACACGTGCGCGGTGCGGGAGAACGCGGATAACCGTCTGTATGGGAATCTTTCCCATCTCGTCCCACTCAAAGAGTCACGGCCCGGTCTGCAAATCGCTGTGGGAGGGTGCCTGGCGCAGAAGGATCGCGGGGAGATCCTGGAGCGCGCGCCATGGGTGGACGTAGTTTTCGGGACCCATAATGTGGCGTCGCTCCCCATCCTCTTGGAGCGTGCGCGAATACACGAGGAAGCCCAACTCGAGATCCTCGAGTCGCTGGATGTTTTTCCCTCCACGCTCCCGAGCCGGCGAGACTCCGCCCACTCGGCGTGGGTCGCGATTAGTGTCGGGTGCAACAACACGTGCACGTTCTGCATCGTTCCCACGTTGCGGGGCCGGGAGAAGGACAGACGCCCGGGTGAGATCCTCGCCGAAATCTCGGCTCTGGTCGACGACGGCGTCGTCGAAGTGACGCTGCTCGGGCAAAATGTGAATGCGTACGGCGTTGAGTTCGGCGACCCGTCGGCATTCGCCAGTCTCCTCCGCGCGTGCGGCTCTATCGAGGGATTGGAGCGCGTCCGTTTCACGAGTCCACATCCCCGGGACTTCACCGACGACGTGATCGCCGCGATGGCGGAGACGCCCTGCGTGATGCCTGCTTTGCACATGCCGCTGCAGTCGGGATCTGATCGCGTCCTCCGCGAGATGCGCCGCTCCTACCGTGCTGAGCGATTCCTCGGGATTGTCGACCGTGTGCGATCGGCGATGCCCGACGCTGCGATCACCACAGACATCATCGTGGGGTTTCCCGGCGAGACGGAAGAGGATTTCCAGGCCACCATCGATGTGGTGCGCGCCGCTCGCTTCTCGAGCGCATTCACCTTCCAGTATTCGAAGCGACCGGGCACGCCTGCGGCGGAGCTGCCGAACCAGGTCTCCGCCGACGTTGTGTCCGAGAGGTACTCACGCCTTGTCGAGACCGTCAACGAGATCGCCTGGACAGCGAACCGCGCCCTGATCGGTAGAACCGTCGAGGTGCTCGTCGCACGCCACGAGGGTCGCAAGGATGGGACCACCGAGCGCGTCTCCGGCCGAGCCGCCGACAACCGACTCGTCCATGTGCGCGTCCCCGAGGGTGAGGAGCCCCCGGGTCCGGGGGACTTCGTCACGGCACGGGTCACCTACGCGGCACCCCATCACCTCATTGCCGATGACTGGGGTGGGGCGCGGCGGCGGAACCGCGAGCAGGAGCCCGCACGCGGTGTAGCACTCGGCTTGCCCACCGTTCCCGGCCGCACGTGACCCCACGTGTCCTGGCCATTGTGGGCCCCACAGCAGCGGGGAAGACCCGACTCGCGATCGAGGTGGCCACGCGCGTGGGCGGGGAGGTGATCAGTCTCGACTCGATGCAGGCTTATCAAGGAATGAACATCGGCACCGCAACCCCGTCGATGGAGGAGCGTGCTGGGGTTGCGCACCACATGTTCGACGTATGGCCCATCTCGCACCCGCTCACGGTCGTCGAGTTCCGGGACGCCGCTCGGGCGGCAATCGAGGATGTGTGGGGGAGGGGCGGGGTACCGATCGCGGTGGGTGGCAGCGGACTCTACGTCCGGGTGGTTTTGGAGAACTTGGACCCGCCCGGCACGGACACCGACGTCCGTGCGGCCCTCGAGGACCGTCTCGCCGAGAGTGGCCCACGGGCGCTGCACGAGGAGCTCGGACGCATCGATCCTGCCGCGGCGGCCGTGATAAACCCCATGAACGGACGCCGGATTGTGCGAGCTCTGGAAGTGAATGCCATTACGGGTGGTCCGTTCCAGGCGAATCTCCCAGAGCCACACGATCGGTATCGGACTACTCGCGTGGGGATCGCAATCGACCGCACATCACTCGATGCGCGGATCGAGGCGCGCGTGGACGACATGTGGCGTCGAGGAATGGTCGATGAGGTGCGGAGCCTCCTGGCACAGGGCCTCGCAGAGGCACCCACCGCGCGAGCGGCACTTGGCTATGGACCCGTGATGGACTCCCTCGCAGGTGAGATCAGCGAGGAGCAGGCGCGCATGCAGACCTCGGCGGATACGAAGAAGTTCGCTCGACGTCAACAGCGATGGTTCGCTGCGGACTCACGCATTCACTGGGTGGAGTTCGACGAGTCATCCCTCGTGGACGATGTGGTGTCGGTGGCGACTCGGACGTAATACTCCGTACCCAGGAGAAGGCGCGCGACCGGCCGAGGCAGCCTCCCCAGAACACCGACAGTTCGCATTCCGGAATCGGACACCGACTGGGATGCATGGGCCCGGAGCGCGGCGAGCTTTGCATCGAGGAATCGACGCACATCCACGCGATGGGTGATGTGGGCGCGGGGAGTCCACGCGGAGTTGAACTCGCGTGGATCAAAGCTGGAGGGAGTGATTCGGAGTCGTGCGGCAGTGTGGACAGCCCACACGATGGGTTCTCGCGGCAGTGTCGATTCGTACAGGTGCGGTCGCCGCACGCAGAGCTGCATCGCTGTGCGCACCGATCGGTGTACATGCACATGGTCAGGGTGTCCGTAGCCTCCTGTCGGGTCGTAGCCGACGATGACGTCCGCCCCTTCCTCATCGATGATGGATGCAATGGATCGCCCGATCGTGAAGCATCCCGTGTTAACGAAGGCGTCGGGGACGTCACCGGAGAGTCCGGAATCCGCGTAACCGAGGTGAACAACGCGGGACACCCCCAGCACATCCGCCGACGCCTGCAACTCCCGAGCCCGATGCGTGACCAGGTCCTGAGTCATGTCCGATGCGGTGAGCCCCGCGGCGCCATCCGTGGCCATGACCAGGACGACCCGGTGACCCTCGGACACCGCTCGGGCCATCGTTCCCGCGGTGAGGAGCGCCTCGTCGTCGGGATGGGCGTGGACGAAGATCAGGGTCCGAGGGGGCACTGCCACATTCTGTAGCAGTGTGCGGGAGTGCCGTACGGTCATCCCGTGCGGATCGTCCACATCAGCGACTGTTTCGCACCCCGCACCGGTGGGATGGAGACGCAGGTGCGCGCCTTGGCGACCGAACAGGTGAAGGCCGGCCACCAGGTCACCGTCCTCACGGCGACCCCGGGTTCATCAACGAGCCACGTCGACGACGGCGTCGGGGTTGTCCGACTGACGGTGCGGACCCCGGGAGACCTCCCCATCCATCCGAGGACGCGCACGGTGGTCACGGCGTCGCTGGCGGAGATGTCGCCCGATGTGGTCCATGTGCATGTGGGCGAGGTCTCGCCCTTCGCCTGGGGGGGCATCAGAGCCGTTTGCGGACTGGGACTCCCGCGCGTCGTCACCGTGCACAGCGTGTGGAGTCCGGTCATGCGTAGGTTGGTGGCCCCCATGGCACGGAGGTGGGCCCGGCCTCCCACGGTGGTGTCTGCGGTCAGCGTCATGGCCGCTGACCGTGTCGGGTTCGCGCTCGCGGTGAACGTCCATGTACTGCCCAATGGGATCGACGCCTCGGTGTGGGGTCCCGAGCCGCCGTTAGCCCATACCGGAGTTCGATTTGTTGCAGTTCAGCGTCTGGCGCCGAGGAAGCGGACAGGGGCGCTCGTGCGCGCGTTCGCTGCGGCATCCACCGGATATCCGGACATGCATCTGGTCATCATTGGTGACGGACCGGCACGCAGATCGTTGGAGCGCCGGGTCGCGTCCTGGGGTCGCGCCGAGGCGATTACCTTTCTTGGGCGAGTCACACCCGAGTCGATCCGTGAGACCTTCCGCTCGAGTGACACGTTCGTGCAGGCGAGTCGACGTGAGTCGTTTGGGATCGCCGCTCTCGAGGCTCGTGCCTCGGGACTTCCGGTGATCGCGTACGGCGAATCGGGGACCGCGGATTTCATCAGCCATGGGGTCGATGGCTTACTGGTGGACGATGACGCGGGGCTGGCACGGGCGATAGGCGACATGGGACGGGACTCCGTGCTCAGGTCCCGTCTGACCTCGAATGCCAGGGGAAAACCAGTCGAGCACGCGTGGGACCAGGTCATCCCCGCTGTGGACGAGCTCTACGAGAGGGCCGTCACCGCGATTAGGCTCCCCAGGTGAGTGTGATCCTCCCGTTCGTGAAGGGCCACGGCACACATAACGACTTCATCGTGCTCCTCGATCCAGACAACAACGCCGATCTCACTCCCGAACAGGTGCGGTGGCTGTGCGCCCGTCATTCCGGGCTTGGTGCCGATGGCGTCCTTCGGGTCGTCGAGACGCAGTCGTATGCCGCAGGGCGTGACGTCTGTCCGGGTGCGCGCTACTTCATGGACTATCGGAACGCCGACGGTACGACGGCGGAGATGTGCGGAAACGGCATCCGGGTGTTCGCCCATGTTCTTGTCAGGCGCGGTTGGGAGACCAACGACACGTTCGCCATCGGGACCCGAGGGGGGTGTATGGAGGTCACGCAGCTGGGATCGGATAGGTACGCGGTACATCTGCCCGCGTCTGCCGATCCCTTCGGAGACGGCTTCGATGTCGTTGTTGCCGATTCCACCTGGCGGGGAGTCGGCGTGCTGGTGCCGAATCCCCATGTCGTCGCACTGGTCGTGGATCTCGAAGCCCTCGGACCCCTACGTGAAGCCCCACGGCTCGACCCGTCGCCGTCCGAGGGGGCGAATGTGGAGTTCGTGGAGTTGCGTGCCCCGGGTCGGATCGCGATGCGGGTGCACGAGCGGGGGGTGGGCGAGACCCAGTCCTGCGGGACGGGCGCGTGCGCCGCTGCCTGGGTGGCCCGGCTGCGCGAGCCAGCACGGAGCGAGTGGATCGTCGAAGTCCCGGGCGGCCACCTCGAGGTGATGATTCACGGAGACGATTCCTTCACCCTGATCGGACCCGCCGAGATCGTCGCGGAGGGGGTTGTGACGATTCCGTGACTGCCGGCGAATTCGATCTCGAGGATCGCAGTGCGCTGCGACGTGTGTCCGGGCTCTCCACCGAGATCGAGGATGTCCGGGAAGTCGAGTATCGACAAGTTCGCCTCGAGCGCGTGATCCTGGCGGGGGTCTGGACATCCGGGACGCTGGCGCAGGCCGAGCGCGCAATGCGCGAGTTGGCCGCGCTCGCGGAGACGGCTGGCTCCATAGTGGTGGATGGCGTCATCCAACGTCGTGACTCCCCGGACCCGGCCACGTACCTGGGCTCGGGCAAGGCGGTGGCACTCCGCGACCTCGTTCGAACGTGCGGCGCCGACACCGTGATCTGCGACGGCGAGTTGAGTCCTGGTCAACTTCGTCAATTAGAAGACATCGTCAAGGTGAAGGTCGTGGATCGCACGTGGCTGATCCTCGACATCTTCGCGCAGCATGCCCGGAGTCGTGAAGGCAAGGCGCAGGTATCGCTGGCTCAGATGCAATACCTGCTCCCGAGGCTTCGTGGTTGGGGTGAGTCCCTGTCTCGACAGGCGGGTGGCCGTGCGGGCGGTGCATCCGGAGGGGTAGGAACCCGAGGGCCAGGTGAGACCAAGATCGAAACCGATCGCCGCCGGATCCGGTCTCGCATGGCCAAGCTCCGCGCCAGCCTGCGAGACATGGACACTGCGCGGGACACACAGCGATCAGCACGTTTCCGATCGAGTGTCGCCTCCGTCGCCGTCGCCGGTTACACCAATGCCGGCAAATCGAGCCTTCTCAATCGATTAACGAACGCGGGTGTGCTGGTTCAGGACGCCCTCTTCGCCACCCTCGAACCAACGGTGCGCAAGGCACGGACACCTGGTGGCCGGGAATTCACGCTGACCGACACGGTCGGGTTCATCCGCCACCTACCCCACGACCTGGTTGAGGCATTCCGATCCACCCTCGAGGAGATTCGCGAGGCCGACCTCATCCTCCATGTCGTGGACGGCTCGGACGAGGCGCCCTGGGAGCAAATCGCGGCCGTCCGGGCCGTACTCGGAGACCTGGGCGCGGCGGAGGTCCCGGAACTAGTCGTGATCAACAAGGCCGATATCGCCGATGCAGAGACGCTCGCGGAGCTCTCACGGCGCGAGCCCGATGCGGTGACCGTGTCGGCGCAGACGGGCCTGGGGATCTCGGCGCTCGAGTTCCGCGTCGAGGAGTTGCTGCCGCGCAGGTGGGTTCCCGTCGACCTGGTGATTCCCTTCGATCGTGGTGAACTCATCTCCCGCCTGCATGCGTCGGGCCGCGTCGACTCAGTCGAATACCGGGACGACGGAACCCATGTGATCGGTCAGGCGCCGAAAGACCTGGCGTCCGCTCTGCGGGAAGCGAGCCGTGCCTGACGAGGCAGTCGAGGCGCTTCGAGTGGTCGTGGGCGATCTCGGCGGTGATGTTCGCGAGGGCCAGGAGGCCATGGCTGGCGCTATCGAAGAGGCCATCCAGAGCGGCAGATCACTGGTGGTGCAGGCCGGCACGGGGACAGGTAAGTCGTTCGGGTACCTGGTGCCCGCAGTCCTCGCGGCCCGGGACGCGGGAGCGCGTGTGGTGATCGCGACCTCCACTCTCGGCCTCCAGCGACAGCTCTCGGAGAGGGATCTCCCGCGCGTTCTTGAGAGCCTGAAGGCGACGGATCAGGTTGACGCGGCGGTCTTGAAGGGTCGCCAGAACTACGTCTGTCTGAATCGGCTACGCGTCGATACCCCAGATGACGAAGACACCCTTTTCGGCATCGAGACTGGACGTCTTGCACAGCAGGTGCGGGATGTGCGCGCCTGGGCTGAGGTGACCACCACCGGTGACCGCGACGACTTCCCCGAGGACGTTGATGCGCGCGTCTGGCGGTCCCTATCGGTCACATCGCGAGAATGCGTCGGGGAGAGTAGGTGCGTTTACGCAGCGGAGTGCTTTTCGGCGCGACGACGCGCCGATGCCATGGGCGCGGACATCGTGATCACGAATCACGCGCTGGTTGCGATCAACACGACTGGGGAATCCCAGGTGTTGCCCGCGCACGATGTCCTCATCCTTGACGAGGCACATGATTTCGTAGATCGGGTGACGTCCGCAATCGCCGTGGAGTTGGACACGTCAGCGGTCCGGCGCGTGCTCGGGAGGCTCGGACGTCGTGTTGAGGATGAGCTAAGTGTGCGGGCCAATGAGGCGTTAGCCGCACTTACGCAGGCTCTTGCGGCGCATTCCACGGGTCGACTTCGCGTACTGCCAGCCGACCTACTTCTCGCACTCACCCTGATACGTGACGTTGGCCATTCCATTCTCACAGCGCTCACCACCGTGGATTCCGTGGATTCCGTGACCGACTCTCGAGTCCGCGCAGGTGTGGAGGAGTTCCACGCGGCGGCCGCCCGGGTCCTCGCGATCGGTGATGACGATGTGATGTGGGTCGATGGGAGCGGCGCCGAGTACGCGCTGCATGTCGCTCCCTTGGATATCGGGGATGTGGTCCGAGAGGCACTGCCGGACAGCACGATCGCGACGAGCGCCACCTTGGTCGTCGGAAACGATGACGAACGGACGGTGGCAAGCCTCGGCCTGCCGGAGGGAACGGTGGTTCTTGACGTGGGAAGTCCCTTTGACTTCGCACAGCAGGGGATGCTGTACGTGGCCCGGGACCTTCCGGCCCCGGACCGCGAGGGCATCGCGATGGAGGCACTGGACGAGTTGGCCGATCTGATTGCGGCCGCAGGAGGGCGTGCGTTGGGGCTGTTCTCGTCGTGGCGGGGGGTGGAGCGGGCGAATGACTACCTCCGAGTGCGTCTGCCAGAGATGCGCGTGTTGGTGCAGCAACGCGGAGAGTCCCCGGCGCGGCTTAACGAGGAGTTCGCCCGTGACGAGACGAGTGTGCTCCTCGGGACCGTGGCCCTATGGCAGGGAATCGATGTTCCCGGGCGCTCGTGCATCCTCGTGGTCATCGACCGCCTGCCGTTCCCCAGGCCCGATGACCCGTTGATCGCGGCACGCGCCGAGCGAGCGGAGGAGAGCGGCCGATCAGGATTCATCGAGGTGAGCGTTCCCCGTGCAGCTCTACTTCTCGCCCAAGGTGCGGGTCGACTGATTCGGGGACAGGGGGACAGGGGAGTCGTGGCCGTCCTGGACTCGCGGTTAGCGACTGCCCGGTACGGATCAACAATTCGGCGAGCGATGCCGCCGCTGTGGACCACAACCGATCGGGAGGTTGCACTTGCCGCGCTTGAGCGTCTTGCGGCCCTAGAGGGAGCGTAGGACGGATACGACCTTGCCGAGGATTCGTGCCTCGTCACCGAGGATCGGTGCGTAAGCGGGATTGTGCGGCATCAGCCAGACGTGCCCATCGCGCTTCTTGTAGGTCTTGACGGTCGCCTCGTCGCCCAAGAGCGCCGCAACGATGTCACCGTTGTCTGCCGTGGGCTGCTGCCGGACGACGACCCAATCGCCATCGCAGATTGCGGCGTCGATCATCGAGTCGCCGACGACACGGAGCATGAAGAGCTCGCCGTGTCCTACGAGTTCTCGCGGGAGCGGCATGGTCAGTTCCACGGACTGTTCAGCCAGCAGTGGCCCACCGGCTGCGATCCGGCCGAGAAGTGGAATCTCCACGACGTCGTCGGCCGAGGTCACGGATACGTCCGGTGCGTCACTGACGACGAGCGCCCGAGGTCGGTTGGGGTCCCGACGCAGGTAACCCAATTTCTCCAACGTGGTGAGTTGGTACGCCACGGACGAAGACGACGTGAGTCCGACACCATCGGCAATCTCGCGGACACTCGGTGGATAGCCGCGCTCCTCGATGCAGGACCGGATGGCTTCCAGGATCGCCTGTTGCCGGCGAGTGAGACCGGTGGCGTCGGCGGGGCCGTCGGGGAACTCCCGGACATTCGAATCCGGGCGGTTAATGCGCTGGGCCATGGGTCCTCCGTGGGGTGGTCCCAGGCTAGGGGCGCGACACGCCGAAATCAAACATATGTTCGATGAACGGCGTGTCGGACCCCCGGGACATGCTATAAATCGTCCACATGTTCGATCGAACACACGTTCGAAAGGATGTTCCCCATGAAGACAAGCCACTCCACGCCCCGTCGACCCCTCCGGCTCACCCGGCGCGGCCGCCTGGCCTTGACCCTCGGATGCGTGGGCGTCATGGCCGGCGTCGCCACGGCCGCTGGCCAAGCAGCCGGGGCAAGCGACGAGCCCCTCGGCAGCGCGACCGCGGTGTACGTGGTCAAGCCCGGTGAGAGCCTGTGGGGCATTGCCCAGGATGTGTCCCCCGGGAGCGACCCCCGGGAGACCATCGCCCGGATCATGGATCTCAACGGGATGGGGAGCGCCGCGGTGACCGCGGGACGCGCCCTCGTGGTTCCCGGGGAGTGACGGGCGGAATCACCCACTCGAAGAGGTTGGGTAGCGGGGGTGGGGCGATACTCGATCCGTGCTGCGAGTCTTCTGCCTGGTCTTGGCGCTGGTCTTGACTATTCCGGCGGCACAGGCGGCACAGGCGGCGGAACGGGATCCGGGGTGGTCCACGGGGGGAGACCGCAGGGCATGCAGCGCACCCGTCTGGCCCTCCCGAATCGCACGGGGTGAGCCAGGCCTGGGGCGTCGGGTCCTGGTGATCGGAGACTCGCTGGCGCGTGAGTCGAAAGACGACATCGTTCGTGGACTGCGCAGGTCAGGATGGACGCCGACTATTCGGTGTTTCGGAGGAAAGCGTCTGGATTGGGCACTGGGCCAGATCGAGCGAGCACGTGTCCTGGGGCAGCTGCCGGGGATCGTGGTCATCGTCATGGGAACCAACGACATGCGCTGGATCGACCGCTCCACCACCCGGGGGCGGATGAACCGGGTCGCCCGCGAACTTAAAGGACGCACAGTCGTGTGGGTGGACACATACGGCAGCGGCGGGGACAGGTTCACCAGGTCGAAGCAGAGGTGGATCAACCGGCAGATTCGACGCGTGGACCGGGCCCATCCCCACGTTCACCGTGTTGCCTGGGGGGCCCTCGCCGAGGAGGCGGGAGTCAGATTCGCGTCGGCGCTTCACTACGGCCGGCGAGGCGAGCGGCTCTTTGCTCGCGCCCTGGTGAATGGAGTGAACCGGGCCTCTGGGTAGCGCGACACGCCGCGTTTCCTGCTTGCGTGGTAAGGCTCGGCGGGAATAGTCTTCGGACCCCAAGATGTTGTGGCCACAGCCCTTGAATACCTCAATAGGTTGTGGTCATTCGTCCACAGGTGTTCCACAGGATCTCCCCAATCCCCACGAACTCCTGAAAACGACGCAACTGATGTGACCAGAGTGACGGGAGGGAAAGCGATGCGGTGTCCTTTTTGCCGTGCTGATGACTCCCGTGTGGTGGATTCCAGGACCGCGGAAGAAGGTGCGTCGATCCGGCGTCGGAGGGAGTGCGTGTCCTGCGGTCGACGCTTCACGACAGCCGAGACGACGACGTTGACCGTGGCGAAGCGCAGCGGAGCCAGCGAGGTTTTCTCGCGGACGAAGGTCCTCGCCGGCGTCCGCAAGGCCTGCCAGGGTCGACCGGTGAGCGAAGACGACCTCGCCCTGCTTGCCCAGAAGGTCGAGGACAGTGTTCGTGCATCGGGGAACGCCGAGGTGCCCAGTCCCGAGGTGGGGTTGGCGATCCTCGGTCCACTGCGTGAACTCGACGAGGTTGCATACCTGCGCTTCGCATCCGTGTATCGATCCTTCGACTCGCTCGAGGACTTCGAAGCGGAGATCGCGCTTCTTCGCGCGGAGGGTGATCCCACCGGAACCGAGCCTGAGCTTGTCGGTCCCATCGCGCAGACTGGTGGGACCCCATGAGTGTGAGAAATGATCGAAACCAGCAGAAGGGCACCACATGTCACAGACGATGAGCAACCCCGTCTTCGTTCACAACACCCTGCACCAGCCGGGGCTCGTCGTGGAACGGCTTTATACGACCCCTGGGGTACACCCCTACGACGATGTCGTCTGGGAGCGTCGTGACGTCGTGCAGACAAATTGGAAGACGGGAGAGACCGTCTTCGAGCAGAAGGGCGTCGAGTTCCCGGACTTCTGGAGCGTGAACGCATCGACCATCGTCACCACCAAGTACTTCCGTGGAGCGATGGACACGGAGCAGCGTGAATGGAGTCTCAAGCAATTGATCGATCGTGTCGTCCTGACGTACGTCAAGGCAGGTCGGGATAATGGATATTTCCGTTCGGATGAGGATGCGGAGATCTTCGAGCACGAGCTCACCTACATGCTCCTCCATCAGGTGTTCAGCTTCAACTCGCCTGTGTGGTTCAACGTCGGGACCAGTGCACCGCAACAGGTGAGCGCATGCTTCATCCTGTCCGTGGACGACACGATGGAATCCATCCTCAATTGGTACAAGGAGGAGGGGATCATCTTCAAGGGGGGTTCGGGCGCGGGCTTGAACCTCTCGCGGATCAGGTCGAGCCGCGAGCTCCTGCGTTCCTCCGGTGGAACCGCCTCCGGTCCTGTTTCCTTCATGCGTGGTGCCGATGCGTCTGCGGGGACGATCAAGTCCGGTGGGGCCACCCGTCGCGCGGCCAAGATGGTTGTTCTCGACGTTAATCACCCCGATATCGAGGAGTTCATTGAAACCAAGGTTCGGGAGGAGGACAAGATCCGCGTCCTGCGCGACGCCGGTTACGACATGGACCTCGGTGGCAAGGACATCACGTCAGTGCAGTACCAGAATGCCAACAACTCGGTCCGTGTCTCCGATGAGTTTATGCGTGCAGTGGAGACCGGTGACACCTTCAACCTGACGGCTCGCACAGACGGGCATGTGGTGGAGACCCTTGACGCCAAGACGCTGTTCCGAACCATGTGTGAGGCCGCCTGGGCGTGTGCGGATCCGGGTATCCAATACGACGACACCATCAATGATTGGCACACGAACCCGGAGACGGGGAGGATCAATGCGTCCAATCCATGCTCGGAGTACATGAGTCTCGATAACTCGAGCTGCAATCTTGCGAGTTTGAACCTGCTGACCTTCCTCACGGAGGACGACACCTTCGATGCGGAGCGCTTCGCCAAGGCGGTCGAGATCGTCATCACCGCGATGGACATTTCCATCTCGTTCGCCGACTTCCCGACGCAGGCAATCGGTGACACCACCCGGCGCTACCGTCAGCTCGGGATCGGCTACGCGAACCTTGGCGCCCTGCTCATGGCGACGGGCATCCCGTACGACTCGGATGCGGGGAGATCCTTCGCAGCGGCGATCACATCCCTGATGACGGGGACTGCCTACAAGCGCAGTGCCGAGCTTGCCGGAATCGTCGGGCCCTACGACGGGTATGCACGCAATGCCGACGCTCACAAGCGCGTGATGCGCAAGCACGCCTCGGCAAACGACAACGTGCGTTCGGTCTCAACACTGGATTCGGATGTCCTCAAACTTGCCATCAGGAACTGGCAGGACTGCGTGGCGATCGGTGAGAAGAACGGCTGGCGCAATGCCCAGGCGTCGGTTCTGGCCCCCACCGGGACCATCGGTTTCATGATGGACTGCGACACGACTGGGATCGAGCCGGACTTCTCACTCGTGAAGTTCAAGAAGCTCGTGGGTGGCGGTTCGATGCAGATCGTCAATCAGACGATCCCACGTGCCCTCCGCAAACTCGGATACACCGAGGAAACCGTTGAAGCGATCGTGGAGTACATCTCGGAGAACGGTCATGTGATCGATGCCCCGGGACTGAAGCAGGAGCACTACGCCGTATTCGATACCGCCATGGGTGCCCGTGCCATCACGCCGATGGGTCACGTGCGAATGATGGCTGCAGTGCAGCCGTTCATCTCGGGTGCGATCTCGAAGACAGTGAACATGCCGGAGACCGCCACCATCGAAGAAGTCGAGGAAATCTACTTCCAGGGTTGGAAGTTGGGCATCAAGGCCCTGGCGATCTACCGGGACAACTGCAAGGTCGGTCAGCCGCTCTCGGACGCCAAGGCGAAGAAGGTCGACGAGACCGTCGAAGCTGTGGCGGAGGCGCTTTCCACGGGACAGCCCATCCGACGTCGCCTGCCGAAGTCACGTCCGTCCCGCACCACGTCCTTCGCGGTAGCCGGCGCAGAGGGGTATCTCACGGCCGGTTCGTACGAGGACGGACAACTGGGTGAGGTGTTTCTCAAACTAGGCAAGCAGGGTTCCACCCTGGCTGGGGTTATGGATGCCTTCTCGATTGCAGTCAGCATCGCCCTGCAATACGGCGTGCCGTTAGAAGCGTTCGTGTCCAAGTTTGTGAACATGCGGTTCGAGCCGGCGGGGCTCACGGACGACCCGGATATCCGGATGTCCCAGTCGATCATGGATTACATCTTCCGGCGCCTGGCGCTCGACTACCTGCCCTACGAGAAGCGCGAAGCCCTGGGAATCTTCACGGCCGACGAACGCGCCGCGACGGTCTCTGCGACATACGCACCGGCTGCGGATCTGGTGATGGACGACGTGGCTCCAGCTCCGGAAGGGTCCCGGGTGAGTACGGCGCACTCCAGTGCCGAGCTCCTTGAGGAGATCACGGGCACGGCGTCGGATGCGCCGCTGTGCATGACCTGCGGGATCAAGATGCGCCCCGCGGGAAGTTGCTACGTCTGCGAGGGGTGTGGTAGCACGTCCGGGTGCAGTTAGCGGGGGTGGGGGGCGCGGTGTGCGCCCCCACGTCACGCGGGTTCGGCTACGATGCTGTAACACGCGGGGAGGGTGACCATGAGGGTACGGAGTCTGATCCCCTGTGTGGCGGGGCTCGGCTTGGTTCTCGCGGGCTGCTCATCCGGCTCCGACGACGTGGAGCCGACCGTTGCGGCAACCCCATCCGTTGCGTCCGCCGAGCCCTCGGTAGTCGAGGATGAGGTCATCCTGATCGACGGATGCGGGGCTTACTACGAATTCGACCTGGTTCGCAGCACAGTTGCGTCGGGGACTGAGGACCTCACGCGGAAGCAGAAGCGCGAGTTGCTCCGTGAGTACCGCGCCCTCGCCGATGGAATGGTGACAGACATAGAGGCGTCCGTGGCTGCGGGTGACCTCCCGGAGAGGTCATTGGACAACGCCGTCCGCATCCAGGCCAACTTGGACAAGGCTGCGAGGAAGAGGGGAACCGACGGGATCAGCGCGGCTCAGTCGGAGCGTATTGACAAGTCGTCGCAACGGATCGAGGCTCAATGTGAGGCAGCCGGCGATCTCGTACCGCAGGAGAATCTCGACGCGCGCACCCCGGCGCCCTAGGGCTACGCCTCGTTGAAGTGATCGGGGTCGGGCCCGGTCCGTTGACCTGACGCCAGTGAATCGATCTGAGCGAGGTCCTGGTCGTCGAGTGTGAATCCGAAAACATCGATGTTGCTCCGAATGCGTTCCGGGGTGACCGACTTAGGCAGGACGACGTTTCCGATCTGCAACTGCCAGCGGATCATGACCTGAGCGGTGGTCGCTCCGTGCCGATCGGCAATGCGGACCAGTGTCGGATCATCGATCAATCTGCCTGATCCAAGGGGGCTCCACCCTTCGGTGAGGATGCCAAACTCGGAATCCACAGCCCGAACGTCTTTTTGCGGGAGCCAGGGGTGTAGTTCGACTTGGTTGATCGCGGGCACCACACCCGTCTCGGCGACGATGCGCCGGACATGTGCCTCGTGAAAGTTCGAGACACCGATGGAGACGGTCCGCCCAGAGTCGCGCAGGTCGATGAGTGCGCGCCAGGTGTCGGCGTAGAGATCGCGGGCAGGCGTGGGCCAGTGGATCAAGTAGAGGTCCACGTAGTCCACGCCGAGTTTTGACAGGCTCAGGTCGAAGGCGCCCATTGTGGCGTCGTAGCCCTGATCGGTGTTCCACACCTTCGTCGTGATGAACAGGTCGGAGCGGGCCAAGCCGCACGACGCAATCGCCCGGCCAACCCCGTCCTCGTTGTAGTAGAGGGCCGCGGTATCGATGTGTCGGTAGCCGCACTCCAGGGCGGTCAGGCATGCGTCCGTAGCGACATCGTCGGGGACCTGCCACACGCCGAGCCCGATCTGCGGAATGGTCTTGCCGTCGTTCATGGTCAGGCTGGGAATGGACATGTGGCTTCCTTGAACTAGGTGAGTACCGGTGGTGGGCCAGGAAAGGGATGATCCGGATCGCGTCCGGTCACGTACTTGGCGATGCTGTACAAGGCGCCGGCGATCGGAACGGCGATCAGTGCTCCCACGATGCCGAGTGAGATCCCGCCCGCGGCGATGGCGAACACGATTGCGAGTGGATGGAGGCTCACTGCCTTGCCCATGACGAGGGGCTGCAAGACATCGCCGTCAAAGGACCCCACCACGACGGTCAAGCCGATAACGAGGATGGCGATCAGCGGACCGCGCTCTGCCAGAGCCACGACTGCCGCGAAGAAGGTCGCCACCGGGGCACCGATCACGGGGATGAACGCACCCAGGAACACCACGGCGGAGAGCGCCGGTGCGAGGGGCACCTGCATGATCGACAGACCGATGAAAACGAGGGTGGCGTCGGCCAGGGCAACGATCACGATCCCGCGGGTATAGCCGGAGATGGAATCCCAGGCCAAGTACCCGGAGGTATTGATCGGGGTCTGGAGTCTTTTGGGCATCCAGCTAATGAGCCAGTTCCAGATCTGCTTGGGCGTGAGGAGGAAGAAAATCACCCCGAAGATGAAGACCGACCCGGCGATGACGAGCGTTCCTACGGAACCCAGGGCCCCCACGGCGTCCCCGAGCAGACCCTTGGCGACGTTGGTCCCGACACTCTGGGCTTGGGAGATCACGCTGCCTAGAGCCTGATCGGAGAGCTTCAGGGGTCCTTCCTGCAGCCACGTCGTGATCTCCTTGAAGCCTGACTGGAGGCTGCTGACGAACTTGGGTCCCTCGGCGATGGTGGACGTGATCACGATGTACAGGATTGTGACGATGGCCGCGATGATCACGATCAACGCGAGGATCATCGAGATGATCTTCGGCAGGAATCGTTGGAAGAGTTTCATGACAGGTTGCGTCCACGCCGTGACCAGCATCGCGAAGAAGAGCGCGAAGACAACCGGGAAGATGCGGCCCATTGCGATCACGATCACCGCAAAACCCGCGAGGAGGATCAGGATTCGCCAGGTGTAGCCGGCGAAGGTTCGGAGATTTTGGGGAACGTTGTCAGATTGGCTCATGGACCCTCTCTTTGGGTGGAGGCTAGTCCACGCGGACGGACCCGTGGGGCGTATTGAAGTAGACGGCCGACACACCGAAGCTGCCATCGTCCACCCATTCGATCGGAATCACGTTGGCGACCGGTTCGGGCAACGACGTCATCGCATGGGGGTCTCCCGCAATAACCAGGGAGGAGACCGTCACGCGTGCGCCGGATGCCGAAGGGTGCTCGGAAGCCGGGGACTCCCATTCGACGAAAAAGGGCAAGCCGGGGCTCTCGATGATGTCCATGACTCCGATCTGCTTCCACCGCAGTTGCGAGCCGTCGGGACGTATCCGACTTCCCGATGTGGACGGACGTCCGAGGCGCTCCTCGATCGGACGGATGTCTTCGACGGCAACCACCCACGTCAACCAACCGCCGCCTGCGTCGACCCGCGCATGAACGGCGCGACCAAAAAAGGCCTTCAGGGCTGCTGGATGGTCCAGTGCGCTGACGACCTCGATGTAGCAGCCGCCACCGAGTGCGGCTGTGAAGTTGCGTGTGCCGAAAGCCGGGTGCCTGCCACCATCAATGAACGTGACGCCCAGATCGGATCCGATGCGCTGGACGACATCTGCGATCTCCCCGGAAGCGCAGGCGTAGGAGACGTGATCGAGCCGCATGCCCAGATACTGCCGAAGGCATTCCCGCCGATTCACGGCACCCCCCTACGCGGGTGTGGCATCCTCGCGGCGTGTCCACTCAACCCGTGCCCGCACAGGCGCCTACGGCGACCCTCGACAAGAAGAAGTCGATCATCCTCGGGATCATCGGGCTCGCCTTCATCGTCCTCATCTTCTGGAAGGTGATTCCGCAGATCGGTAGCTACTCCGACGCGGCGAGCGCGCTTCGTGGTATGAGCACGGTGTCGATCCTCCTGATAGCAGCCAGCGTGGTCCTCTATCTCCTTGCGTACGGGCTGCCCTTCATGGCCGCAGCACCGGGTTTGAAGTTCTGGCGCTCCGAACAGACAAACCAAGCCGCGTTCGCCATCAGCAATGGAATTCCTGGTGGGGGAGCGGTGGGTCTCGCTGTCCAGTTCGGGATGCTGACCTCATTCCGGATTACCCCCACGGCCGCGACGGCTGCGATCACCGCCGTAGGTCTCTGGAGCACCTTCGTCACGCTTGGCTTGCCGATCCTCGGAGTGGTGGCGCTGGCGGCGTCCGGTCAGGGCAGTCAGGCCCATACGGGAGTCGCCGTCCTCGGTCTCGGCATCCTGGTCGCAGCGGTCACGATGTTCGTCCTCGTCATGCGCTCCGAGCGGCTTGCCACCGCGGTGGGCAGATTCGGCAACGCCCTGATCAAGCCCGTGCGCGGGCGGATAAAGGCACTCGCGCATGTGGATCTGGTCGGGCCCATCACCAAGTTCCGCGGGGATATGTACGGGCTGCTCAAGAGCCGGTGGGCCTGGATCACGGGCGCCCAACTCGCCGTCTCCCTCACCCAGTTCCTGATCCTCTACGTCGCACTGCGCGGCGTGGAGGCTCAGGACGGGAAACACACGTCGGTCCTGGTCGTCTTCGCCGCCTTCGCCATCAGTCAGTTGGGTCTGATGGTGCCGATCACACCAGGTGGCCTGGGTACAGTGGACGCGGCGATGATCGCCTTGATGGTGAGCTTCGGGGTCTCGAATGGTGACGCGACTGCGGCTGACCTTGTCTGGCGGGCGACCTCCTACATCCCGCAGATCATCATTGGCATCATCGCCATCGCACTCTGGTACCGGAAAGCTGGGCAAGTACTTGCGTCGGTCAGCGGGCGTGTCGGTGGTGACGGCACACCAGCCTCGCACTAGAGTCGGAAACGCCCGGTCGTCGCGGGAGGGGAAGCCTTCGGCGGCCGGGTCTTTGCGTCTCGCGTTATCCACAGGTGCGCTTGCGTCCCGGGTCGTGAAAGGCGCGGGTGAGTCGACTGCCGTGCGCGTGATGCTCAAGGCATGGAGAACATCTCGATCGTCGGCCCAGAGAGCGCCGTCACTGCGATCCCGCGGATCCTCGGATTTTCACCCCGGCGCTCGCTCGTCCTGCTGTGGGTTCTCGACGGTGCCGTTGCTGTCGCACAACGGACGGACCTGCCCGCGGCTGACATGAGTGCTTGGGCGTCACACGTTGTCGAGGTCGCGAGGCGGGTGGACGCCGATGCCGCGCTGGATATCTGGGTCGACGACCATGTGCCGTCTCCCGCGCTTGTGCGTCAGGTCCACCGGGCATGCGCGATGCGGGGTAGGCGTGTGCTGGCCACACTCGCGACCGATGGTCAGACATGGATCCGGCAGGGTCTGCCGTGGCAGGAGGCGCGAGAACTGCCCGATGAACTGCGGTGGCGGGCCCCCAGGCGCGAGGACTTCTCCGTCGCTCCCGATGTCGATCGACCCCTGATCGGGGCCGTTCCCTCCCTTCAGGGTCCCGCGGCGGCTGCGGTCATCGCTGACCTGGTCGACCCGGCCCGGTCGGAGTCCGGAGGGTGGTCTCGTGCAGAGGCGCGGCGGGTCGTGTCTGCCTTACAGGAAGTCCGGGTGCGTGACCGCGTGCTGTGGCATGTCTGCACATCGCCGCAGGTGGCGCGCACTGTGGCGATGCGGCTCGTGCAACTGCTTCGCAGGGTGCACCCGGGGTCGACAGGGCAGGTGGCGATCACGGCGGCGATGGCATTCTGGGTAGCCGGAGACGGTTACCGGGCGTCCGTCGTCCTGGAGCGGGCGGGTGCGGACAACCCGGATGAGCCCCTCTGCCACATGCTCGGTGCCGCCCTTCGTTCGGGTTTGCCGCCTCGCACCTGGATCGACGCTGTTCGGGGCGCGCAGTACGAGGAGTGGGGTGGGGTTTGCGAATCCGAAGGCACGTCGTATAGCCTGAGCGCAGGTTAAGAGTCTCAGCGTTAAGCCCCGGCTGGCTGAGCGGCAACCCTCCAACCGCGGTGGGGTGCTCCGGTGGAGACCAGGCCCCCTAGGGGCAAGCGCGGCCTTGCACAGGGCAAGGCCCCGGAGGTTGCGAGGTCTTTATGTGCGATCGATGTAGCTAGTCACACGCCCCACAGCAGTGTGCATCCAGTTTCTTCACATCTTCTACCCACACATACCCAAGGAGTCATCATGAGTAACGGCTGGTCCTTCGATACCAAGCAGATCCACGCGGGGCAGTCCCCCGACGGCACGACCAACGCCCGGGCATTGCCGATCTACCAGACAACGTCGTACACCTTCAACGACACCACGCATGCGGCGAACCTCTTCGCATTGAAGGAACTCGGAAACATATACACGCGCATCATGAATCCCACGCAGGCAGTCGTCGAAGAGCGCATCGCGGCACTGGAGGGCGGTGTGGGTGCGCTTCTTGTCTCCAGTGGTCAAGCGGCAGAGACGCTGGCGATTCTCAATGTGGCCGAGGCCGGAGACCACATCGTGTCGAGCCCGAGCCTCTACGGCGGCACGTACAACCTGTTCCACTACACGCTGCCGAAGCTCGGCATTGAGGTCACCTTCGTCGACGACCCCGATGACCTGGATTCCTGGCGTCGGGCCGTCCGGCCCAACACCAAGGCCTTCTTCGGGGAGACGATCGCCAATCCCAAGAACGACATCCTCGACATCGAGGGTGTCGCGGGGGTGGCGCACGAGGTCGGAGTGCCGTTGATCGTCGACAACACGGTGGCCACCCCGTACCTGATTCGTCCACTGGAGTGGGGTGCGGACGTCGTCGTCCATTCCGCAACCAAATATCTCGGTGGACACGGCACCGCGATCGCCGGCGTGATTGTGGATGGTGGGAAGTTCGACTATGCGCAGTACCCCGATCGCTTTCCGAATTACAACCAGCCGGATCCGAGTTATCACGGACTCGTCTACGCGCGCGACCTAGGAGTAAACGGTGTCTTCGGTGTGAACCTCTCCTTCATTCTCAAGGCGCGTGTTCAGTTGCTCCGTGATCTCGGTGCTGCTGTGGCACCGTTCAATGCGTTCTTGATCGCCCAGGGTCTCGAGACACTTTCTTTGCGTGTGCAGCGGCACGTTGACAACGCCCTCGCAGTGGCCACGTGGCTGCAGGGTCGCGATGAGGTGTTGTCCGTGAACTACGCGGGTTTGCCGAGCAGCCCCTGGTACGAGCTCGGCAAGAAGTACGCACCGCTGGGAACCGGTGGCGTACTCGCCTTCGAGATCAAGGGTGGAGTTGAGGCGGGACAGAAGTTCGTGGAGGCGTTGGAGCTCCACAGTCACGTCGCGAACATCGGCGACGTACGCAGCCTGGTGATTCACCCTGCGTCCACCACACACTCGCAGCTGACCCCCGACGAGCAGCGTGCCGCGGGAGTGACACCCGGACTCGTGCGCCTGGCCGTGGGCATCGAGGGGATCGACGACATCCTCGCCGACCTCGACGCGGGTTTCCGGGCGGCGAAGTCGGCCTAACGTGGTCAACGGGCCGCTGACCTACGACGGTCTCCCTCCTGCAACCGCCGCGTGGCGGGAGGGAGATCCCGTCGGAGACCGACGTTTCGCGGATCTGGGTGAATTGAGGACCGCGTCGGGAGCCACCATCCCGGCTGTTCGAGTCGCGTACGAGACCTGGGGGACCCTCAACGGCGAACGCTCGAATGCCGTGTTCGTCGCCCACGCCTTGACCGGGGACTCGCATGTTGTCGGTGATCCCGGTCCAGGACACCCCACGGGTGGGTGGTGGGAGGGATTGGTGGGCCCCGGAGCGCCCGTCGACACCACCAGGTGGTTCGTCGTGTGCGCGAACGTCCTGGGCGGGTGCATGGGATCCACAGGCCCGGCGAGCCTCGCTCCGGATGGCGCACCGTGGGGAAGCCGGTTTCCCGTCATCACCGTCGCGGACATGGTCGAAATCGAGCGTCGCCTTGCCGACCATTTGGGAATCGACACTTGGGCGTTGATGCTGGGACCCTCCCTCGGTGGGATGCGTGTGCTGGAGTGGATGGTCTCCTCCCCGGGTCGGGTACGGAGCGGCTTGGTTCTGGGCTCAACTGCCGCCGTAACGGCAGATGAGATCGGGACCCATCACGCGCAGATCGCGGCGATCGAGGCGGATCCTGCGTTCCGGAAAGGTGACTACTACGCAGCGGGCGAAGGCGAGGGGCCGCACCGGGGGATGGGCGTGGCGCGAATGATCGCTCACCTGACGTATCGAAGCGAGACGGAACTGGATGTTCGCTTCGGGCGCGACATCCAAGAGGCCGAAGACCCGGTGGGTGGGGGACGGTTCGCCGTGCAGTCGTACTTGGACCACCACGCGGACAAGTTGGCACGGAGATTCGATGCGAACACCTATGTTGCGTTGACGCGGGCGATGAGCCTGTTCGATGTCGGCGACGGCAGAGGAGGGGTCGCTGCGGCGTTGGCGCAGATCCAGCAGCCCCTGACGGTTGTGGGCATCGACAGCGACCGACTCTTCCCGCTGCGTCTCCAGGAGCAAATTGTCCAGCTCACCCCTGGAGCCGACCGACTGCACATCCTCCGTTCGCCCTACGGCCATGACGGATTCCTGGTCGAGAAGGAACAGGTGGGAGAATCCGTCGCGCACGCGATTTCAAGGATCGACGAATCCCAGACCCTGAGCGCCTGACTTTTCCACAGGGAAGATCTGGGCCTCCCAAAACCCCTGTCTGTCGACGTACCGTCACGGGGTGTCGGTCGTCGCCCGCGTGCTTGTCTGTGTCGTGTCCTCATGCATCGTCGTGGTCGGAACCGTCATGGCTTCGGCATCCGCGGTCGATGTGGTGGTTGAACATGACCGATACGTCGGGTCACACGCCATCATCACGTCCGCTGCGGTGGACGAAGCCAGTCGCCGGGATCTGAGCTCCTGTGATGGATGCGCGTGGCGCTTCGCGGCACCCTGTCAGGCAGACTCGGGTGGGAACACATGCACCAGTGTGATCCGAGGATGCCCGGCCGGCCGCGAACTGCTGCGGTTCTGGTTCGCGCCCCGGGGGCGGCCGTGGGAGGACCGGGGCCTGGTGTGTCTTCTCGGATCCGAGATCGTCCCGGTCACGCGACTAGGCAGTGATGTCCGAGACAGGTTCGAGAGGCGGGTGCCGCGGCAGAACCCTTCGTGCGAGCCCGAAAGCGGGGCCGTGACCCAGTTGCCCCTGGTGTGCCAGAGCGGTCAGCCTGGACCCGCTCCCGTGTGGGACGAGTCGCTGCTCGGAGTCGATGTGCGGGTTCAGTCCATCCCGGTGTGGAGATGGGACTTCGATCCGGGGGCGCGGCTCGAGACCACGTCACCCGGAGGCGCGTATCCGGACATGTCCGTGACCCACACATACCGAACGTCGGGGGTACGCCTCATCCGCGTGACCACCGAATGGCGAGGTTCCTACACCGCCGACGGACTTGGACCGTTTCCCCTCCCCGCGATCCGACAGGTGGCGGAGATTCCGGTCATCATCGGCCAAGCACGAGCCGTGCTGACCCGCCCGACGTGCACGGACCCCGGGTGGCAGACTGAGGGCTGCCCGGCAGGCCGCATGGCTTGACTCGGGCTTATGTCGTGTCCATGAGATCGGAGCTCCGCATGCCACGTGCCGGCACACCAGCGGGCAAGAAGAAGCCCCCCGCGAAGAAGGGTGCGGCCGTGAAGGGTGCAGCCAAAGCCCCCGCGAAGAAGGCGGCGAAGAAGCCACCTGGGAAGGGGCAGCCGGCGAAGAAGGCGGCCGCCACGGCAGTGCCCAAGAAGCAGTCGAAGCCTGCGGTGAAGAAGCCTGCGGTGAAGAAGCCTGCGGTGAAGAAGCCCACGCCGGGGACGAAGCCCGCTGCGAAGGTGGCGGGGAAGGTTCAGGCCGCGAAGCAGGCGTCCGCACCGACCGAGGGCACATGGGCAGGTAAGGCTGGCAAGCAGCCGGCGGAGGCCGTCGAGATCGACGAGGAGGTCATCACCCTCGAGGACGACGACGTCGACCTGGAGAAGGCTGCCAACCTGGAGGCGGAACTCGAGGCGGAACTCGTGGCGGAACTAGCCAAGGTTGATGACGAGGAGGAAGAGGAGGTCGTCGCCCCGCCGTCTGAGGAGTCGGCCGAGTTCGTGATTTCCGACTTCGACGACACGGACGAACCCGTCCAAACCGTCACGGTCGCTGGAGCTACGGCGGATCCGGTGAAGGACTACCTCAAGCAAATCGGCAAGGTGCCGCTTCTCAATGCCGAACAGGAAGTCGAGCTCGCAAAGCGCATCGAGGCTGGACTCTTCGCCGAGGAAGTACTGAACGAGACGAAGAAGCTCGACAAGAAGTCCCGACGGGATCTTGAGTGGATTGCCACGGACGGGCGTCGAGCGAAGAACCACCTGCTCGAGGCGAACCTCCGACTGGTCGTATCACTCGCGAAGCGCTACACGGGTCGCGGCATGCTCTTCCTCGACCTCATCCAAGAGGGCAACCTGGGCTTGATTCGTGCGGTCGAGAAGTTCGACTACACCAAAGGGTACAAGTTCTCCACCTACGCGACGTGGTGGATCCGCCAGGCCATCACCCGAGCAATGGCCGATCAGGCGCGCACGATCCGAATCCCCGTACACATGGTCGAAGTCATCAACAAGCTAGCTCGTGTACAGCGCCAGATGCTGCAGGATCTTGGACGCGAACCGACACCCGAGGAGCTGGCACGCGAACTCGACATGACCCCTGAGAAGGTTGTGGAGGTGCAGAAATATGGGCGCGAACCAATCTCGCTTCACACCCCTCTCGGAGAGGAGGGCGATAGCGAGTTCGGCGATCTGATCGAGGATTCCGAAGCGATCGTTCCGTCGGATGCGGTCTCCTTCACCCTGCTGCAGGAGCAGCTCGAATCCGTTCTGGACACCCTGTCCGACCGCGAGGCAGGAGTAGTGCGCATGCGATTCGGTTTGACGGATGGCCAGCCCAAGACGCTCGACGAGATCGGGAAGGTTTACGGGGTCACTCGTGAGCGCATTCGGCAGATCGAGAGCAAGACGATGTCGAAACTCCGGCACCCGTCCCGGTCCCAGGTTCTGCGCGACTACCTGGACTAAGCACGAACACCTCCGACACGCCGAAACCCGCATTTTCCCAGGGACTTTCCGCGGCATCACCGCCTGACACCCCTAAACCCTCTCGGGGCGGCTCATCCCCGAGTTGGCAGACCTTTTGGGTCTGATGTACGACACCTTTCATATGGTGTGGAATGGATGAGGCCCCCGGCCTGGACAACCGGGAGCCTCATCACTTTGTCCGGAATCAACACCACACGAACTTAAGGAAGCACGCGCTCACGCCTACCGCAACTCAATCACGAAGCCAGCGGTGAGGTGGGCTAGACCGCCACCGCCGCCGTCGCAACAAACAGGATGCCCGCATTAACCCCGACGAGTGCCATGGCGACATCGTCCCCGCCCGTGATCGCTGCTAGCTGCTCCTCGGACAGCTCTGCGCCGAACGCCTCCAGGAACGCCTCGCGGATCTCCTCCGGTGTCGCATCGAAACCTTCCGCGACGACGAGGGCCTGCGCCGCAGCAGGGTCATCCTTGAGTGCGGACAGCCGCTCAGCGAACTCTGGATCTTCCTGAACCCGGGCGATGAACGCCTCGGCCTGCTGCTGGGACATAGGGACTCTCTCTCAACGAAGAACACCGGGAGGACCAGGCACCTGCTCGGCTTATGGCGTTCACGAGTGTAATCAGGGGGAACGTAACAGAACCGTGCGAGGCCGTCTAGAGCCCGGCTAATGCGACAAACACGCCCAAGTCGTTGCTCACAGCCTCCGTTGATGCGGTGGATGCGTTGTACTCCGTGTAAAGCATGATGGAGTCGTATGCCCAGTCGCTCCCTGGGGCCAGATTTCTTCCCACTGATCGCTTTCAACTATCTGATACATAAGTCGCAATCCCTGTTCTAGCGGGGAGAGTGAGGGATCAAGTCTTGTCGCACGGCTAGCTTGCGCGATCTCGCCCTTCATCTTAGTGAGCAGGTCGTCATTCGAGAAGTTTGCAGGGGTTGGTTCAACCCAACCCTTGCAGGCACTGATGGCAAACTCGCGCGCAGCGGCCGCCGAGGAGATCTTCGACCTCCTGATGGGTAACGAAGTGGCGCCGAGACGAGACTTCATCGTCGATGGTGCCCGGAACATCGATCGCGCCCGGATCGACGTCTAGGGGCCTAGCATCGGCCTATGGCGTCGACCACGGACACATTTCCGAGGGACACGTTCGCGGACCTGCTGCAAGGGAACGAGCACTATGCAGCTGGCTTCCGGGACTCCGGACTCTCGGGTCAAGCCCGCCGCAGCCTCGCTGTCGTCACATGTATCGACTCTCGGATTGACCCCCTCGCTGCGCTCGGACTAGCGGCCGGGGACGCGAAGATCCTTCGCAACGCCGGAGCACGGGTCACCGACGACGTGTTACGCACACTGGTCCTGGCCACCCATCTGCTCGGAGTCGACCGGGTACTCGTAATGCCGCATACGGATTGTCGGATGGCAGCCGGAGACGAGTCACACATGCACGAGCAGATCCTCGCCGCATCCGGTATCGACACTCGCAGCATCGAGATCCGAACGGTCGACGACCAGCGCACCGCGTTGCACGTCGATTTGATCCGACTCCGTGCCCACCCGCTTTTGCCGCCCGGGCTCAGCGTGGGCGGGGCCATCTTTGACGTCCACACCGGCGAACTGGTACCCGTGGATGAGTGAGGTGAGCACCGCCACCATCGTGGGCGTCGGTAACGTGGCGGTCGACGTCGCACGCATCCTGATCTCACCCGTCGCCGCCTTGCGGCACACCGAGAAGCCCGATTACGTCCTCACCGCCTTGGAATCCTCGGCCATCCGTTCCGTGCACGTGGTCGGTCGTCGAGGCCCGGCCCACGCGAGTTTCACCACAAATCCCCGGTCGGGCTGGCGGGATTTGAACCCACGACCCCTTGACCCCCGGTTACTCGGCACCGCGAGGTGCTGTCGATGTACGTCATTCATACCTCCATTAGGCCAGATACTCCATGGCACAGAGGTAAGAAAGTTGTTGAGAAATAGGGGGAAGTGCACAACGGTCAGCCGTGCGTGCTACGCGACTACCTGGACTAGGCCTCGACGACGTCCGAGAGGCGATGGAGCTCATCGATGATTTCCTCGGCCTTGGGTCGAAGTGCCGACTCGTGATGACCCCAGTGATGCCCACAGAAGAGTAGGTCCGCCCCACCGGGCAGCACTACGCGCACATACGCCTGCGCATTGCAGCGGTCACACCGATCTGTGGCACCCAGCACGGGTGCGGTCATGGTTCCCACTCGGGCATCCCTCCCTGGCCTCCAACAGTCTTACATGGACGGCGGCGAATGGGCGCGCCACGCCGGAGGTTTTCGCCCAAGGCCGAAGGCGCACAAGCGCACATGCGGCCAGGTTCGACGTCGGCGTCGGGGCTGCCGCCTAGGTTTGGGCGGTGGCACGCGCGGCGACCGGGTCGTATTCGGCGAAGGACCTCGCCGTCCTCGAGGGATTGGAAGCCGTCCGCAAGCGCCCGGGGATGTACATCGGATCCAATGACACTCGGGGACTGATGCACTGCCTCTGGGAAATCTTCGACAACGCGGTCGATGAGGCGCTCGCTGGGCACTGCACCAGGATCGAGGTGGCGCTGAAGGACGATGGCTCCGTCGTGGTCTCGGACAATGGCCGGGGGATCCCGGTCGACGTCGAACCCAAGACCAAGTTGTCCGGCGTCGAAGTCGTCATGACGAAGCTGCACGCGGGCGGGAAGTTTGGGGGAGGCTCCTACGCCGCATCCGGGGGCCTCCACGGGGTGGGCGCTTCGGTCGTCAACGCACTGTCCTCGCGCCTTGATGTCGAGGTGGATCGCGGCTCGAAAACCCACGGAATCAGCTTCCGGCGGGGCGTAGCGGGTGTGTTTGAGTCGGACGGTCCGGATTCCGCCTTCGCGCGCAAGTCGGGTCTGACGGCCATCGGCAAAGTCACCCGCACGCGAACCGGGACCCGGATCAGATTCTGGCCGGACCCGCAGGTCTTCACGGCCGACGCGCGGTTCGACTGGGGCGCTTTGACGGCCCGCGCGCTGCAGACGTCGTTCCTCGTCCCAGGCTTGGAAGTCACCCTCGTCGACGAACGTGAGCGTCTGGCCACCTCGGAGACGTTTCGGCACAAGGGTGGACTCACCGAATACGTGGAGCACCTGCGCTCCGAGGAGCCGGTGACCGGGGTTATCCATCTCGTCGGATCGGGCCATTTCACGGAGACGGTGCCCGTCCTCGACGGTAAGGGACATCTGGTGAGCACCGAGGTAGAACGAGAAGTGGCCGTAGACGTCGCTTTGCAATGGGACACGGGGTACGACACCCGCCTGCGCTCATTCGTCAACGTCATCGACACCCCGAAAGGGGGGACGCATGTTGCGGGGTTCGATCGAGCGATCGTCAAGGTGCTCAACGATCAACTCAAGGCCGCCAAGCTTCTGAAGGCCGGTGAGGACTCAGTTTCGAAGGACGATGTTCTTGAGGGCATGACCGCGGTCGTCACGGTGCGCTTCCCCGAACCGCAGTTCGAGGGCCAGACGAAGGAGGTACTGGGCACCCCCGCGATCACTCGCATCGTCTCGACAGTGGTGGGGCGGGAACTAGCGCGTTGGTTCACTTCACCTCCGCGTGGAGACAAACAGGCTGCTCGCTCGGCACTTGACAAGGTCGCCAACGCCATGCGGGCCCGAGTTGCTGCACGTGTGCACCGCGACACCCAGCGCCGGAAGTCCGCCCTGGAGACGTCGGCCCTACCTGCGAAACTTGTGGATTGCCGTTCTGATGACGTTCCGGAGACAGAGTTATTCATCGTCGAAGGCGACAGCGCTCTCGGGACAGCGAAGTCGGCGCGCGACTCACGCTTCCAAGCACTCTTGCCCATTCGCGGCAAGATTCTGAACGTCCAGAAGGCCTCGCTGTCCGACATGCTCAAGAATTCGGAGTGTGCAGCCATCATCCAGGTGATCGGGGCGGGATCAGGGCGGTCATTCGACATCGACGCTGCACGATATGGGAAAGTCATCCTGATGTCCGATGCGGACGTCGATGGTGCCCACATCCGCTGCCTTCTATTGACACTCATCCATCGATACATGCGCCCCCTCCTTCAGGAGGGTCGTGTCTACGCGGCCGTCCCGCCGCTTTTTCGCATCGAGTTCAGCGGGGGTCGAAGAACAGACGCAAGCGTGCAGTATGCCTATAGCGAGAAGGAGATGCGCGGAATCGTCGCCGAGGCCGAGCGCAAGGGGCGCAAGGTGAAGGATCCAATCCAGCGATACAAGGGCCTTGGGGAGATGAACGCCGGACAGCTCAAGGAGACCACCATGGACCCAGCCCTTCGCTCCTTGCGTCGGGTGACCCTGGATCAGGCTGAGGGGTCCGAGGCAATCTTCGACCTCCTGATGGGCAACGACGTCGCTCCTCGCAAGGATTTCATCGTCGAAGGTGCGCGCGTACTCGATCGGGCGCGAATTGACGCGTAGGCCCTAGGCTCCTCGATAACGGAGGTTGCCATGAGGCGTGTGGCTATCGTCGGGGCGGGCCCGGCTGGCATGTACGCGGCCGAGGCGTTGAGCAAGTCGGGTCGCGTCGATATCGACATTCTAGACCGTCTCCCCGTGCCCTGCGGCCTCGTGCGCTACGGAGTGGCACCCGACCACGTGGCCATCCGCTCCGTCCGGGACACCCTCGACGGGATCCTGGACCTGCCCGGAGTTTCCTTCCTGGGCAACGTCGAGGTTGGACGGGATGTCTCCGTTGAGCAGTTGTCCCGCTTCTACGACGCGATCGTGTGGTGCTACGGAGCCCCCACCGATCGGAGCTTGGGGATCGACGGAGAGAACCTCGCGGGGAGCATCTCCGCCACGGCTTTCGTGAACTGGTACACGGGGCATCCCGATGCCGACCGTTCCTTCGACACCCTGCTCACCGGACCGTCCACCGCTGCCGTGATCGGCGTCGGAAATGTCGCGGTCGACGTCGCGCGAATCCTTGTCTCTCCGATCCATGCGTTGCGCACCACGGAGATGCCCGATCACGTCCTCGCCGCCCTGGAGGCCTCAACAATCAAGCAGGTGCACGTGCTCGGCCGGCGCGGGCCGGCGCACGCAAGCTTCACTACGAAGGAACTCAAGGAGTTGGGTGAGATCGAGGGTGTTCGGGTGATTGTCGAGTCCCGCGACCTAGTGCGCTCCGACGAGACCGTTGCCGCACTGGAGAACGACAAGGTCGCATCGCGAAACTTTGCGGTGTTGGAGGAGTGGGCATCGCGGGACTGGCCACACGAGCCGCGATCGCTATGGCTGCACTTCTACGCGCGTCCGCAACGGATCAGAGGGGACGCGGCAGTCGCCTGGCTCGACGTCGCGCGAACGGAGGTGGACGCGGAGGGACGCGCACGCGACACGGGACAGACGTGGGAGCTTGCTACGGACCTGGTGATCCGAAGTGTGGGTTATCGGGGAGAGCCGATGCCAGGAGTTCCGTTTGATGCCGCCCGTGGGATCGTTCCGAACACCGACGGTCGGGTCACCGATCACGGGAGCGTTGCACCTGGCCAGTACACGGCCGGGTGGATCAAGCGCGGTCCCAGCGGCATCATCGGAACCAACAAGAAGGATGCAACCGCGACCGTCGCGGCCCTGTTGGAGGATTTGGACGACCTACCGGTGCCTGCGGAGCGGGGCGCTCTCCCATCCCACCTGTCCGCGATAGGGATCGTGACGGTCAACCGGGACGGATGGCGCCGCATCTCGCGCGAGGAGTGCGCCCGGGGCGTGGCGTCAGGGCGAGACCGGGTAACCATCCATGACCGGGTCGACCTGCTCACGGTTTCGCAGTGACCCGCCATGCCGTGGTGACCTCGGGCTCCTGACCGCACGATGGGATGGACGACTGCTTAAACGGCTCCACGGCAATGTCCAGCCCCATACCCCTGTAGCCCACGTGAAAGCGCACCTGGGCGGACTTCGATTCGCGGGTGAGTTCCAACGGTTCTACGAGTCCGAGGCCCCAGATCCGACGCGCCTCGGCGTCGGCAACCTGCGCCGGGGCATCGAGGCCGGTGCGTCCACGGTAGTGCGCCAGTGCATCCGGCCCAAGGGAACGAAGTCCCTGCCAGTTCGCTGCCTCGCAGCGACCGAGGACGATCCCCGCTGGGAGCATGAGCACCGTGGGCGCGAAGCGGTGCCCGCCGATGTGACTCGACTCCCGACCTCCGTCGACGACGTCGAACAGTGGTCGACCGAGGACGGCACAGCACTGGTCTCGGCGTCCATGTGTGCAGACCAGCGTGATCGTCTCGGTGGTGGGTGTGAGATCAGGCATCGTGGGTCCGCATTGGCCGACCGCGAGGGTCCCATCGACGGTGTCCGCCCGGTACACCCGGCGCGGGGCCGCTGAATCGCGTTGGCGGGTCAGCAGAACGGTGGTGTCGGGGCTGTCGGCTAACGGGATGACCCACGACGCGATGTCGCCGAGCACGCCCTCCACCAGGGGTTTGGCGGGCCAGGGACCCGGGTGATCGATCGCCCACCAAAATCGACGGACGGGGGCCGTGCCCTGGAGAGGATCCTGACGCGCCGCCTCCGAGCAGCGGATCACAGACTGGTTCCGATCGCGTCGATAGGTGCCTGCGGAGTGCTGCCCGTACCGTCGCGCCGGTCATCGTGACTGGGAAGATCCACGGGCGAGCCGGAAACCGTGCACGCCCGTGCTGGTCCGGCTCCGCACCAGGCGCGCGTCACGACGTCCTCGCCCTTTTTGAACTTGTGGCAACGCACGCCCTGCGTGCCACGTCCCTTGGAGGGGTAGGACGTAAGCGCAGTGACCTTCACGGAACCGAGTTCAGTCCCGGGGAGGGCGGATGCTGATCCCGCGATAGTGACGACGTCGATCGCCGCTGCAGGGTCCACCACCCTGGCGCACCGGACTTCATCGCCCTCGGACATCTTGATCCCCACCACGCCACCGGCGGAGCGGCCTTGAGGACGAATGGCGGACGCCGGAAAGTGCAGAAGCTGGCCACCTGCCGTGATGAGGACGACACTTCCCCGCTCGGCTTCCCGGTCAGGAAGCCACTGAGCCGAGACGACCCGATCACCCGCCTCGAGACGAATGACATCCCAGTCCGATTTCTGGCTCGGAAACTCATCGGACACGCGTTTGATCAGGCCCCCCGCGGTAGCGAGCAGCAGGCCTGCATCGCCATCCAGGGGCACGAGTCCCACCACGGACTCGGACGGATCCAGGTTCAGTAGGGCCCCGAGCGGAGAGCCCGCACCGAGACTCGGCGTGCCCGCCGTGGCCGGCAGGGCTGGCAGGTCCACGACGTCCAGCCGATGGATCCTGCCGCCACTGGTCACGACTCCCACACACCCTCGGGTCCGTGCTGGAACGGCAGATACAAGGACGTCGTGGGAGGCCCTCGCCGCGTCCGGGCGCGGAGCGATCTCTGCTATCCGCGCTACGAGTCCAGTCGACGACAACAGAACGACGCACGGTTCGTCGGAGATGTCCGCCTGGTCCGCCCGTGAGATGGGGGTGATCGACCCTTCGAGGAGGAGGGTTCGTCGCGGTGAACCGTGAGCCTGGGCGACAGCCTCAAGGTCCCGATCTACCTCGGCACGCAGAAGCGTGTCATCTTCCACGACAGATCGCAGGTGCTCGATCGTGTTGCGCAGACCATCGGCCTCCGTCTCGAGTTCGATCCGGGAGAACTTGGTGAGGCGGCGTAGCGGCATATCGAGGATGTAGGACGCTTGGGCCTCGGAGAGCTCGAAGACCGTCATGAGGCGAGTGCGTGCCTCTGCAGCGTCGTCGCTACTTCGTATGACAGCGATGACCTCGTCGATGTCCACGATGGCAACAAGCAGTCCTTCGATCAGATGAAGGCGCTCCTCAGCACGGTCCCTGCGGTGGGCACTGCGTCGCAGTACGACCTCGAGGCGGTGATCGAGGAAAACGCGAATGAGCTCAATCAGCCCTAGTGTGCGGGGCTCGCCATCCACCAAGGCCACAGCATTGATGGACACCGTGTCTTCGAGTGGTGTCGCGCGATAGAGGTCCTCCAGGATCGCTTCGGGCGACACTCCGCTCTTCAGTTCGATCACGAGATGGAGACCCTGCTCCCCGTCACTCAAGTCGATGACGTCGGCGATGCCCGTGAGCCTCTTGGCGGTCACCGCGTCCTTGATCTTCTCGATTACGCGCTCGGGACCGACATTCGGAGGCAGTTCGGTAACCACGATCCCGCGCCGCCTCGCTGTTACGTGTTCCGTTCGCGTCCGTGCGCGAACGCGAAAGCTCCCGCGCCCCGTTGCGTACGCATCGGCAACTCCGTCCAAGCCGACGATAACTCCGCCTCCCGGGAAATCCGGCCCAGGGATGAGGCGGCGGATGTCGGCAAGCGAGGCGTGGGGGTGCGCCAGGAGGTGTCGGGCCCCCGCGATCACCTCGACCACGTTGTGGGGAACCAGAGATGTGGCCATCCCCACGGCGATTCCACTTGCCCCATTGACGAGCAGGTTCGGGAACGCCGCGGGAAGCACAATCGGCTCTCGTTCGCGCCCGTCATAGTTCAGGGTGAAGTCGACGACGCCTTCGTCGAGTGATGCGGTCATGTCAAGGGCCGCGGGTGCCAGCCGCGCTTCGGTGTACCGCATCGCGGCGGGCCCGTCGTCGGGGGTTCCGAAGTTGCCGTGTCCGTCCACGAGGGGAAGGCGAAGCGAAAAGGGTTGAGCGAGACGCACCAGTGCGTCGTAGATCGCCGAGTCACCATGAGGGTGCAGGCGCCCCATGACTTCACCGACGACGCGCGCGGATTTGACATGTCCTCGATCCGGACGCAAGCCCATCTGGCCCATCTGGAAGAGGATGCGTCTCTGCACAGGCTTCAAGCCATCGCGGGCATCAGGCAGCGCGCGCGCGTAGATGACCGAGTAGGCGTACTCGAGGAATGAGACGCGCATCTCCTCGGATACATCGATATCCGTCATGCGCGTCGGGTCGGCAGCCTTGCCGCGAGCCATCGATCTCCTTCCCCGAGCTCCTCATCCTCTCAAGCGGGAAACTCCGGGACAGGACCGACACGTGTTGCGCAGATCGCCGCGATCTCATTTCCGGCCCTGACTGACTCCTCGATGGGTGCTCCCTCCACCCAACTGGACAGGAATCCTGCCGCGAAAGCATCACCCGTACCCGTGGAGTCGACGAGGGTCACCGCGAGCGCGGGTGACGAACCCGCGAGGTCACCAACGGTCCATCGGGCCCCCTCAGCGCCACGTTTCACGACCACGTGGCAGTGCGGGGGCGCGGTCCATCCATCGGCCACGGCCCTCCACTCGTCCTCGTTCGCTAGGACGACATCCACCCGATCCAGCAGGTTGACGATCGACTCCTGATGGTCTCGGACCAGGCTGTATGAGTTGAGATCGATCGACACTGTCATGCCGCGGAGCCGCGCGGCATCGATCACCGCATCGATCGCTGGTCGGGACGTCTCACGAAACCAGGGGTAGGCGGAGACGTGTAGGTGCTCCCCGCGCAGTTCGTTGACACACCAGGCGGAAGGCAGGAAGGCATTGGCACCCGCATCGGGGAGCATGGTGCGCTCACCCGTGGAATCCACGATCACCACGACCGTGCCTGTGGGTGTGCCGGTTTCGACGCGAAGATGGGGTTCGACCTTGAGTCGACGAAGGTCCTCGAGGCAGGCCTCACCCGTAGGGTCGTCGCCCCGAGAACCGACGAGATGAACGGACTGGCCCAGGTGCGCCAGCCACGCGGCCGTGGCGCTGGCGGACCCACCGAGTCCCATCCGAATCTGTGCCGGCGTGTCTCCGGCATGGACGAGATCTCTCGGTCCACGAACATCCACGTGGACGTTGACATCGCGCGCGATGTCCCCGATCACGGTCATGACGCCCAACCCGGTCATCACCCGGAAGCAGCGACCGCAATACGCGCTGCAAGATCGGCGTTGTCCACGATCAGAGCCGAATTGACCGTGAGGCTCGCGCCGTGTGTCGCTCGATGGAAGTGATCAAGCAGGAACGGAGTGACGTCTTTGCCGGAGATTCCCCGTTCGTGGGCGCGAGTGAGCCCGTCAGCGAGGACCGCGTCATGGAGGTCAGGATCGAGCTGCCCGGTCACTGGGATGGGGTTACCCACCACAAGTGCCGAGTTGACGCCAACAGCAGCACGCATTCGCATCATGGCGGCCACCTCGACGGGATCCTGAACGGTCCACGTCACATCGTGACCCGAATCGGAAAGGTAGAACCCTGGGAATCGCATCGTTCGATACCCCACGACGGTGACGTTGAGGGTCTCTAGGCGTTCGAGTGTCGCCGCCACGTCCAGGATGGATTTCACCCCGGAACACACGATCGTGATCGGTGTTGAACTCAACGTTGTGAGATCGGCCGACTCATCCCAACTGTCCCTCGCTTGGCGATGCACGCCTCCCAGGCCGCCTGTGGCGAATACGTTGATTCCGCACTCCGCTGCGATCATGCTCGTCGAGGCGACGGTGGTGGATCCACTCCCACCTCGCCCCAGGAGGGGGAGCAGGTCACGAACACTTGCCTTGATCACGTCGTCCCGGGAGCCGATCTCGGCAATCTGGTCATCGGAGAGTCCAACGCGAACTCGACCGTCGAGAATGGCGATGGTTGCTGGGACCGCTCCGTGCGCGCGTACGGTCTCGTGCACCTGCTGCGCCACCCTTATGTTCTCCGGGTGGGGGAGCCCGTGACTGATGATGGTCGATTCGAGGGCGACCACCGGCCTCCCGGTCGCGAGTGCCTGTGCCACGTCCGGAGCCAGATCGAAAGCCGACTTCACAGCAGGACAGTAGCGGTGGCCCCGAGTCCCCGACAGACGGCGAGCCTTGACAGGATGCGGGTATGGCCTCACCCGCGGCGCGTCAAGCCCTACGCCATGACATCGAGCGCAGCGGGTACTACCCGGACATCGTCTCCGATGCCCTCGACACCGCACTCGGCGGCGAGGAACTTCGTTCCTATGTAGTTCACCATGAGGCAACGTTCGACCGGGATGAGCTTCGTCGACACGTCACGGTGCTCGCCCTCACGCCAACGAGGCTCATCGTCGGGCATACGGACGATCACGCATCCGAGCAGCCGGAAATGCCTGCCTACGCCAGCACCTCGACCGAGGCCGTGCGGCTCGAACGCGTCGATTCCGTAGTCGTCACAAGGGTCGTGCCGGATCCGACCTCGTACCGCCTCGGTGGCCCGTCTTCCGAGGTGGTGCTCACCATCGGGTGGGGAGCGGTGAGCAGGATCGAGCTCGAACCGGCCACCTGCGGTGATCCTGCGTGCGAGGCGGATCACGGACTCTCCGGCACGTCGAGCAACGATGATTTCTCGATCCGGGTGAGCACGGCAGCTGATGGCTCGGATGTCGTCGCACAGGTTCTCGCATTCGCCGCCGAGTTGTCCCACGCGACAAGTGCTCGACTCCGCTGAGATCACACTCGCTGACGTACTTCCAAGTGCGGCAGCGGCGCTGGGATGCCCGGGGTTCGACGATGTCCTGGGGCTGGGGACACCGTCAAGGATCGTGTGCCTCCTCGTCGACGGGCTGGGCTACGGGGCACTCACGCGAAGTGACCCAGCCTGGCTGACCTCCGCTCACATTCAGCCGATTTCGTCTGTCCTGCCCACCACAACGGCGGTCGCGCTGACGTCACTGGGGACTGGCCTTTTGCCTGGAATGCACGGGATGGTCGGAGCCTCATTCGTGCTTCCTGAGACGGGACAACTGCTTGCCCCACTCCACTGGGGAAACGAACCTCTCCCTGAGGCGGTCCAAGTCGAGCCGACGATTCCCGAAGTGATGCAGCGCCATGGAATCGCATGTCACACGGTTGGCCCGATCGACTACGCCCACAGTGGCCTCACCCGCGCGTCACTTCGCGGGCCGAGCTACCACGGCGTTCGGGAGATAGACGACTACATAACGTGCCTTCGCGACATCCAAAGGGAGCCTCGTCCCAACCTCACCTACGTCTACTGGCCGGAGCTCGACCGCATCGGCCACGCGCGAGGCGTGGGGGAGCCCGAGTGGATGGCGGGTCTGGACCGCGTCGGACGGCTCATTTCCGGGGTTCGTTCAGTCCTGGGCGCCGACTCCCTTCTCCTCGTCACGTCCGATCACGGGATGGTCACCTGCCCGCCCGCTAGTCGAATGGACTGGAAGGACCTCGGGGATCTCCACCGTGACGTGGTCCGGCTGGCCGGGGAGCCACGGTGTCGACTCGTGTACCTACAACCGGCGTGTGACCCCGATGACACCGCGCGACGTTGGCGGGAGCGGCTGTCGCCGAACTTCGACATCATGACTCGGAGCCAGGTTCGCGAGTCCGGTCTTATGGGGGCATTCGAGGGGTTCGCTTTGGAGAGGCTCGGAGATTTGATCCTTCTTGCAACGGGCAACGCCATGCTGAGTTGCCCGGACGTGGATCCGCGAATCTCATCCCTGCCTGGGCAGCATGGATCCTGGACCGTCGAGGAACGGCAGGTCCCTCTCGCGGCGTTCACTCAAGTCTGACGAGCCGGGTGTGTCAGGATTCCGCGGTGGCAGAGCTCACCTTCTATGCGGGAACGATGGACTGTGGGAAGTCCACCCTCGCATTGCAGACGGACCACAACCACAGATCCCGAGGTCGCAGCGGACTCGTGTTCACGAAGTTGGATCGGGCCGGCACCAATCAGTTGTCCAGCCGACTTGGCCTCGCCGTGGCGGCCGTCGAGGTCGATGATGCGACCGACTTCCGCCGTATCGTTGTGGACCTTCTGTCTTCGGGAGAGCGTGTCGATTACCTGATCTGCGACGAGGCACAGTTCTACTCCGTGGAACACGTGGAGCAACTTGCCCAGGTCGTTGATGAATTGGCAATCGACGTGTATGCGTTCGGGATCATGACGGATTTCCGTACGCGGCTCTTTCCTGGGTCAGCCCGACTAGTCGAACTCGCCGATCGGGTGCACGTACTTCAGGTGGAGGCCCTCTGCTGGTGCGGTGCGCGGGCTATCCACAACGCGCGGACGATGAATGGCGAGATGACTACGGAAGGCGACCAAGTTCTCGTGGGGGACGTGGCCCACGGGGCGGGGAGCGCGGCAGTCGCCTATGAGGTGCTGTGCCGACGTCACTATCGATCCCGACTTACCGCGGCACGGGCCACCCGGGAGCATGTGTCGCCACAGCCCCTGCCCTTCTCGCCCTAGTCCTCCGAGCGCGTTGCGCCGAAGAGGATTTCGTCCCAACTTGGCACACGGGCACGGCCGCGCCGACTCTTCTTAGACGCCCGAGACTCGTCCGTCGACGCGGCAGGTGGATCTGCAGGGGCAGCCGGCGGCGCAGGTGTGGGAGCCGGCGGCGCAGGGGGTTCTGCATGTGGCGCTGGAACGGACACCAGCTTGGGTCGTTCTTCGAGGGGCTCCCGGGCGGGAGGCGCAGGTGGCACTTCAGGTTCCGGTGTAGCCACCTCGGCACCGAGGATCCGCGTAGCCCCGGAATCCACCGCCTGGACCGAGCGCCCCGTGGGCTCGTAGATCCACGTCGCCTGCTGTCGCTCCAACGAGGCTGTGACCCGCCATCGTCCGTCGCCGCCGCGATACGCATCCCACGTGGCACCGCGCCACGCATCTGCAACCAGATCCAGAAGGACTGTGTTGCCGGTGGTGCCTCGCACATATGCGCGCTGCGCCAACTCGACGATGTAGGCACGTTCGCGCAGGGGTGGCTCGGCGTAACGAGCGACCTTGTCCGCCGGCCATCCGGTTTCGGCCACGACATCATCCACGGACGCGCCTGCTCTCACGCGCGCCTGGATTTCACGTGGGCTCAGCGTCTGCAGTGTGACTCCTCGGCTCGGCTAGGGCGCCAATCTATCGCGAGATTCCAGCGTCGGGGGGATTGCACCGGGTATGGGATCCTCTACCCAGGCCACGGTGGGTTCGGGGGTCTCATCGCGCAAATGGCGCCCTATATAGCGGCAGAAGATCGTCCCGAGAAACGCGCACAACACGGCCCCCGCCCAGGCGAAGCCGAAAGAGGTGCGAGTCCCGTGGGCATCGACGATGGCACCTCCGGATGCCGACCCGATTGCAAACCCGACGGATAGGCCTGCAGTCACCCAGGTCAACCCCTCGGTCAGCAACCGTGGGGGAACGAGCCGCTCGGTGACGGAGAAGAGGCTGATCAAAGTCGGGGCGATGCTCATGCCTGCGAGGAATGCAACGATCATAAGGACCAGTACGGATGCGACGGCCAGAGCGGGAATCATCACAAGCGCGAGAAGCACGGCCGTGTTGCGCAACAGGGCGTCCAGTCCCGTAGCCCAGCGGCGAGAACCGAAGTAGAGACCCCCGATCAGGGAACCACCTGCCCACAGCGCCAGGACCACGCCGGCGGCTCCGGCCACGCCGGCCTGCTCGGTGAAGGCGACCGTTGAGACGTCGAACGCCCCGAAGAGAATGCCGAGGCCTAGTGCGAAAAGAATTGCAATGGGAATACCAGGGGCCGACAGGGCAGAGCGGCCGGACGACGTACCTGGCGCACGGTGGAGTGGCGGTTGTGTTGCCCGTTGGCCACCCAACCACCAACTCCCGAGAAGGAGGAGAACCGCTGAGACAATCAATGGCGTCGGTGTCCATAGGGATACCGCGGTCGTGGCAGCGAGGAGCGGTCCGATCGAGAAGATCAACTCGTCGACGATGCTCTCCCAGGCGAAGCCTGCGCGTCGGATGTCTGGGGTGGGCGACACCGCCGCCCACCGTGCGCGCACGAATGATCCGATGGTCGGCTGGCACAGGGCGGTGATCGTCACACATGCCCACGCCGACCAGCGTGGTAGTGGTCCCATGATGCTGAGGACGAAGCCCATCATGGCAAGCCCGGAAACCACGGGGAGGGCGAGAAGGATTCCTCTCTGCCCGTGAACGTCCGCCCAGCGGCTGCTGACGATCCCACCGCCCGCGGAACAGAGGGCGTACACGGCGGACAGAGATCCAGCCAGTGCGTAAGAGCCGGTAGTGATGCTGACCAACAGGACGATCCCGAGACCGTTGAGAGCCAGCGGTAGCCGCGCGATAAAGGCCGCCCCTGTGAACGCGGCAGTGCCGGGCACGTGCAGTGCGGCCTTGTAGTTCGCGATCACGAGGCACCGTATCGTGCGACCGACTCGCGCGGCAGGATGTGGCCGTGGAGACGATGCCCCTGGATGTCCTTCTCGAAAAGCACGAATGTCTGCGATTGGCCTGGGGTGTGGCCGATGCGGCCGGTGCGTTCCTTAGGGACGAGCGCCCCGGCGAACTCGAGGTATTCAGCAAGTCGACGCCCACGGATGTCGTCACCGCGATGGATCGGGCTTCGGAGGAGATGATCGTCCGCAGGATCCTGGAGACCCGTCCGGATGACGGGATCATCGGGGAGGAGGGGAGCTCGCGCTCCGGATCATCTGGAGTCACGTGGATCATCGATCCGCTCGATGGCACAGTCAACTATCTCTTCGGAATCCCCACCTGGGGCGTGTCCGTGGGCGTGCACGTGGAAGGTATTGGCGATGTGGGTGTGATCGCCACGCCCGACCTTTGCGAGTCGTATGTGGGCGTGCGCGGACACGGTGCCTGGCGCATCCGTGGAGATGTCGCGGAGAGGATCTCAGGACGTCCAACATCAAGCCTGGATCAAGCCCTCGTTTCGACTGGTTTCGGCTACGCACCTGATCGACGCTTATCGCAGGTGTCGGTTCTTGAGGGGCTGATCGCGCACATCCGCGATATTCGACGTACCGGATGTGCGACCATCGATTTCACCTGGCTGGCGTCGGGTCGGATCGACGCCTACTACGAGCGCGGTATCCATCCCTGGGACTACGCCGCCGGCCTCGTCATCGTCGAGGAGGCAGGGGCACGAACCTGGACCACATCGAGTCCAGACAGCGGCACCACAGTTGTGTGTGCCATGCCGGCGATCTTCGATGACCTTGTCGCGCGACTTCTCGCGCTTGGTGTCGAGCGGGGCCCATAGGTCAGTCGAGTCGTTTGAGGTTTGCCCGGTACCAGTGCACGTTACGGACGTAAGCCTCGACGTTGTGTTGGAAGTCGTCGCGACCGACAACGTCGGATGTGACGCGCGCGGGCACACCGAGGGCCCTCGCTCCCTCGGGAACGATGAGGCCCTCGGGAACAAGTGCTGCGGCCCCTACTAGGGCATGCGGTCCGACCTGAGCGTGAGCGAGGACAACCGCACCACTGCCGATCAGTGAATCGTCAAGCACAGCGCAACCCTCGAGGTGAGCGCTGTGGCCGATGGTGCAGCGATCACCCACGACTGTGTCAGCGGAATCGCTGCAGTGAAGCACGGCACCGTCCTGGATCGAGGTCTGTTCGCCGACCACGATCCGGCCGTGGTCGCCACGTAGGACGGCACCTGGCCACACACTGGACTCCGATCCGATGACGACGTCTCCGATGATCACTGCCTCGGGACTGATGAACGCATCGGGGGCGATTCTCGGCTCTCGAGCTCCCAGGGCATAAACGGCCACCACACGATCTTGCCAAATCGGACACCCCGGAGGACACCCACCTGGGTCATGGGGCACAATCTGCCCGCATCCGGAGGCAGGAGGGGAGCGATGGCCACCGATTACGACGCACCACGCAAGACCGACGAGGAACTTGCCGAGGACAGCCTTGAGGAACTCAAGGCACGTCGAGCCGAGAAGTCTTCGGGTGCCGTCGACGTTGATGAGGCCGAACTCGCCGAAACCCTCGAGCTTCCCGGAGCGGATCTCTCGGATGAGAACCTTGCAGTTCGCGTTGTGCCTAAGCAATCGGACGAGTTCACGTGCATGTCCTGCTTCTTGGTTCACCATCGCAGCCAGTTGCATCACGAGGGCAGGAAGGGTCCCATCTGCACCGAGTGCGCCTAGGGTCTAGTCCATCCACCGAGCGGTGGCGCGGTAGACCGCGACTTCCGCGACTGCCGCGGCTGCGGCCGTGACCGCCGTCCAGATGAGCGCTGATGCAAGCCGGGTGTTCGGATCGCGCGAATCGGGCGCAGCGTGTCCTGTTGTGCGCTTGTAGCCCTGGTTCAGCATCTTGCGCACGATCATCGTCGCACCGATGGCAACCAAGGGCGCAACCACGTGAACCATCGGATTCACGCGCGTGGGCTCGACTGAGTTCTGTGCCATCACACATCCCTTCCAGGCGCGAGTCTGTCATGCGGGCCATGCGTCGTGGCCTCGAGGATCGCCTGCGCGAATGCCTCTCGATGACGCGAGCTCACCAGCCAGTATGCGTGAGGGTCGGACGCATCATCGAGGGCAACAAGAACACCCTCCCGGCACGCCCAGGGCCGCACGGCCAGGTACGTGGTCCCTGGCGGGGAGCGGAGCGCTAGACGCATCTCAGTCCTATCCAGGGTGCGAACCCCGCTGATGGACGCCCGTGGCAGGAACGCTCTATCGACGTGCACTCCGAACGGGGAAACGGTGATAGTCGAGACAGTGGCGAGGACGACGAGAACCATGAGCAATACACACCCGAGAAGCGTGGAGACGCCCCAGACAGGGCCCAGTGCAAACGCCAGTGCCGCTGCCAGCATCACGGCGACTCCGAGCATGAGCATCCACACCCACGCCGCGGGCCAGAGTCGTTCTCGGTACGTCATATCCATCCTTACTAGAGTCCACGTACACCCCGATCGAGGTGTGACCAGAGGGGAACCCGTGGACGTGGACCTACTGATTGAGCGCCTCCATCCTCGTGCAGTTCTCCCGGAGCGTGCCCACCCGGGCGACGCTGGATGGGATCTTCGGGCGGTAGAGATCTGCACCCTAGGCCCCGGTACACGTGCCGACGTAGGTACCGGGCTAGCCATCGCCCTCCCTGCAGGTTTCGTCGGACTCGTCCATCCGCGCTCCGGCCTCGCCCTTCGGCACGGAGTGACCGTTGCGAACGCACCTGGGACAATCGATGCGGGCTACCGTGGTGAGATTCGCGTAATCCTGGTCAACCTCGGCGAGTCGGAATGGACCTGCGAGGTGGGTGACCGGATCGCCCAACTTCTCGTCACTCAGGTCCAGGTTCCCCGGATTACCGAGGTGTCCGCGCTGCCCGGTAGTGGCCGAGGGGACTCCGGCTTCGGGTCCACCGGCCTGGGATAGTGGTGCCGTGACCGATGATTCCCGGCCTGTGGGACCGCGCGACATCAGCGACGTCGATCCGGGCGAGGTCCTAGAGCGCACGAACCTGGGCTCGATGATCGTGCCCGCCATCCCGGGACTTCAGGTGCAGGTGCAGGCGGACCAGAAAACCGGTGTCATCACCCAGGTCACGTTCGCCCTGCCCGAGGGAGCGGTGCAGGTTCAACCCTACGCCGCGCCCCGTAGTGGCGGACTCTGGGAAGACGTCCGTGCGCAGTTGAACTCCTCGATCAACGCCGCTGGCGGCTTGGTGGAAGAACGCGAGGGTCCCTTCGGGATCGAGTTGGTTGCCCAAGTAAAGGACGACAACGGTGCTCTTCAGCCAGCGAGGTTCGTCGGAGTCGAAGGCGTCCGGTGGTTCGTGCGCGGAGTGTTCATCGGTGGAGCGGCCCGGGACCCGGAATCCGCGCGTGCCCTCGAGGATGCCTTCCGTGAGGTCATCATCGTGCGAGGAGATACAGCCCTTCCGGTGGGAGCACCGCTTCCCCTGCGGATGCCGAATGCATCACCCGAGCCCGTTCCGGCGCCCCCCGATCCATTTGTGCGCGGACCCGAGATCACCGAGACTCGATGACCCCGGAAGACGTGTCCGTCACGCCCGTGAGTGCATGTTCGCCGGGATCTGTCGTCGAGGTGTCCGGGGTCATCTCGAGTGTCTGCGTACCCCCGCCCGACGTAGCGCCGACTCTTGAGATCGAAGTTTCCGACGACACGGGGAGACTCACGGTGGTGTGGCTGGGTCGTCGCGCGATTCCGGGGATCGAGGCGGGCAGGCGCATCATTGTGAGGGGTCGTTTAACGCATGGTGCGGCACGCCCAGTCATCTACAACCCGACGTATCGACTGCGCCCCCACGAGGTGACCGGTGGCTGAGTCCGAGGGAGAATCACGCGAGGACCTGCACGCCGAGCGGATCATTCTCGACCGCGCTATCGGTGGATGGCGGGGAGTGCTGGACTCCGGGCTTCCCACGGCCGTCTTCGTCACGGCGTACACAGTGACCGGTCAACGGCTGCCGATCGCCCTGATCGCGGCGGTTGCCGTGGCGCTGATTCTCGCGGTGCTCCGGCTGATCCAGCGGAAAAGCCTGCAGCAGGTTCTTGCTGGGCTGGCCGGCGTCGTGATCGCAGCAGCGTTCTCGGCCTTTACCGGCAGGGCGGAGGACTTCTTCCTCCCGGGCGTCATCACGAACGCGGTCTATGGCACCGCGTTCCTGATATCCATCGTGGTGGGCTGGCCTCTCCTCGGTGTGATCGTTGGACTCCTCACCGGACAGGGAATGTCCTGGAGGGCGTCACGGGAACTCCGCCGCGTCTTTTCTGCTGCCTCCTGGATCTGGGTGGGCCTGTTCTTCGGACGTCTCGTCGTCCAGGGTCCCCTGTACTTCGCGGGGGAGGTGGAGCTCCTCGGCATCGTGCGGATCGTGCTGGGGTGGCCGGCATTCATTGCGGCCGCGTACTTCACGTATGTGGTCCTGGCTCCCACCTATCGGCAGATGCGGGAGAAGAAGATCTAGGCGTGACCGAGGAGCCGCTGGAGGGCCGGTTCCTGATCCGGAACCGCGACGAAGAGCAATTCGTCGCCCACTTCCAGCGGGTCATCCTGCGATGGTGTGATCACGTGCGGGCCTCGCACGATCGCCACCAACGCGGTGTCCGGGGGCCACTCCTGATCACCCACTCGCCCACCGACAACGGGGGAGTCGATCGACAGGGTGATCTCGACGAGATTTGCCTCACCCTGACGGAATGTGAAGAGGCGTACGAGGTCTCCGACGCTGACGGCCTCCTCGACAAGTGCCGACAAGATGCGTGGTGTTGAGACCGCAACGTCCACGCCCCAGGACGCATCGAACATCCACTCGTTCTTGGGATGATTCACACGGGCGACGACTCGGGGCACCCCATACTCTGTTTTCGCCAGTAGAGACACCACAAGATTCACCTTGTCATCGCCCGTGGCCGCGACCACAACCTGACACTGCGTCAACTCCGCATCCTCGAGAGCAGCAATCTCGCACGCATCGGCGAGTAACGTGGATGCACCCTCCACGACGCCTGGCCGCGCCAGCTGCGGGTCCTTGTCGATCAAGAGGACCGCGTGTCCATTGGAGACGAGCTCACGCGCAATCGCTCGACCCACCTTGCCAGCGCCCGCGATGACGACCTTCACCGTGCCGGACCCTTCTCGCACATGGTCTCTACGAGTGTCCGGTCTGCCGGGGCGAGCAACAGGTGCACGAGATCGCCCTGCTGAAGAACCGTGTCCGCATCGGGCAACAGAGCGGCTCCGTAACGAGTCACGAATCCCAGCCGTGCAGGCACCGCAGCTTCAATGTCCTCTGCCCGGCGCCCCAGCCACGCGGAACCGATGTGAACCTCGGCCAGCATCATCGTTCCACTTGCGTCCACGTACTCGGGGGCGGCGCCTGATGGGAGGAGTTGCCGCATGATCTGCCCGGCTGTCCACGAAACGGTGGCCACCGTGGGAATCCCAAGGCGTTCGTATACCTCGGCGCGACCAGGATCGTAGATGCGCGCGACCACATGCGGGACGTTGTAGGTTTCCCGCGCCACACGCGCAGAGAGAATGTTCGTGTTATCGCCACTGCTCACGGCCGCGAAACCATGCGCACGGGTGATCCCCGCGCTTTCGAGGGTCTCGCGGTCGAAGCCAATTCCGGTCACTGTTGTGCCGCTGAACGTCTCCCCGAGCCGCCGGAATGCCTTCGCGTCCATGTCGATGACGGCAACCGAGTGACCCTGATCGTCCAGCCGATGCGCCAGAAGCGACCCGACACGCCCACAACCCAGAATCACGATGTGCACGACGCACACGCTACACGCGACGCGAGGAAGGTCTAGTGTGTGGCAACGTGTCCGTCGCCGATGGAGTGAAGCGGCTCTTCGTAGGCCGTGCCCTGCGAAGCGAGCATCTGGGTCATACCCTGCTCCCCAAGCGCATCGCGCTTCCGGTCTTCGCGAGTGACGCCCTTTCGTCGAATGCGTATGCGACGCAGGAAATCCTGATTGTGCTGACACTCGGGGGAGCGTCACTGCTTGCTTACGGCCCGTGGATCGCGGTCGCGGTTGTCGTGCTCTATTTCACCGTAATCGCGTCCTACCGGCAGAACGTGCGGGCGTACCCGAGCGGGGGTGGGGACTACGAAACCGTTTCGGCCAATTTGGGACCCAAATGGGGAGTTCTGGTCGCGAGTGCTCTTCTGATCGACTACGTCCTGACGGTCGCGGTTTCCGTATCAGCGGCGATCGCCAACCTTGGTTCCACGTTTCAGTTCGTGAGTGACCACAACGTCTGGTTCGCGGTCGGGACCGTAATCCTGATCACATATATAAACCTCCGTGGTGTGAAGGAGTCAGGGTCGTTTTTCGCAATCCCCACCTACCTTTTTATTGCGAGTGTCTTCATCATGATCGGCACAGGGATTTTCCGGGTCCTGCGTGGTGATGAGATGTTGGCGGAGAGTGCGGCCTGGGAGGTCATTCCCGATTCCGCCTTCGTCGGACTTGCCCTGGCATTCCTCCTGGCTCGCAGCTTCTCATCTGGTACCACTGCGCTCACCGGAATCGAGGCCATCGCGAATGGTGTGCCGCAATTCCGGGAACCAAAGTCAAAGAACGCGGCGACAACGTTGCTCCTTCTCGGTGTTTTGTCCATGACCATGTTCGTGGGGATCACGTGGCTCGCGCTCACCACCCAGGTCAAGGTGACCGATTCGAACGCCAGCTTGATCGGTCTCCCGGAAGGTCAGGATCAGAAGACCGTCATCGTCCAGATGGCCGGTGCCGTCTTCGGTAACCAACTTTGGGCGGTCGTCGTGATCGCCTTGGTGACGGCTCTCATACTGGCTCTCGCCGCCAACACTGCTTTCAACGGTTTTCCTGTCCTGGGCTCGATCCTCGCTCGAGACGGCTACCTGCCCCGTCAGCTGCACACCCGGGGGGACCGACTCGCGTATAGCAACGGCATCCTCACGTTGGCACTCCTCGCCGTCATCCTCATCATCGTCTACCAGGCCGACGTCACGGGCTTGATCCAGCTCTACATCATCGGAGTCTTCACTGCATTCTCCTTAAGCCAGTTCAGCATGATCCGGCACTGGAATCGGGCGCTCCGCGGCTCCTCGGGGGCCGAGCGAAGCCAGATGATCAGATCGCGCCTCATCAATGGATTCGGTTTCGTGCTCACTTCCCTCGTATTGGTGATCGTGCTGGTGACCAAGTTCACGCGCGGGGCCTGGATCGTCGTCGTCGCCATTCCGATTCTCGTTTTCATCATGTGGTCGATCAAGCGACACTACGCCAGGGTTCGCGTCGAGCTTGCGACGGTAACATCGGACAAGATGGTGCTACCGGCCCGCGTTCACACGCTCGTCCTCGTCTCCAAGATCCACAAGCCCACGCTCCGCGCGCTGGCCTACGCCCGGGCGACGCGTCCCACGGTGCTTGAGGCTGTCACCGTCAATGTGGATGCCGTGGACACTCGTGATCTGGTTGCCGAGTGGAGTCGCCGGGAGATTCCCGTGACACTCCGGGTGCTTGATTCTCCCTACCGCGAGGTCACACGCCCGATCATCGACTACGTACGTTCCATCCGCTCGGATTGTCCACGGGACCTCATCACGGTGTTTATCCCCGAGTACGTGGTTGGTCACTGGTGGGAGCAACTGCTGCACAATCAGTCTGCTCTCCGTCTCAAGAGCCGCCTGCTGTTCATGCCCAATGTCATGGTCACGAGCGTGCCGTGGCAGCTGGAGTCGAGTGACGCCCGATCAACCGACGGTGAGTGACGGCGGCACCGAGCTCGATCTCGGTAGGTGGGTCTCAGGAGGAGCCTGCATCGCGCATGCAGAGGGCAAAACGTGGTTTGTTCGATTCGGCATCCCCGGAGAGCGCGTGCGGGTTGTCGTGACGCGCCGGGCGCGGGGAGTGGTGTATGCGGATGTCACGTCCGTGATCTCCCCATCTCCCGCTCGCACCGATCCGGCATGCAGATCTTTCGGCCCGGGATTGTGCGGTGGATGCGACCTCCAGCACGTCAGCCTCGAGGAGCAGCGGCGTTCCAAGCGAGATGTGGTGGTGGACTGCCTTACGCGTCTCGGAGGCATGAGGCTCGACCACCTCAAGAAGTGCGTGACCGAGACCACGTCGATTCCCGGGGATGCGGGTGGACTGGGGTGGCGGACCCGCATGACCGCCCTCCGAACGGTCGGCGGAATCGGGATGCATCGAGCCCGCTCCCACGAGGTCGTCGAGGTCACGGAGTGCCCGATTACCGACAACCGAGTGCTCCCATCCGTGATGCGCGACGTCCGACCGGGCGAGGAGTTCCGGGCCGCCATCGGGAGTGACGGCATCGTGAGGGTCGAGGCCCAGGGGGGCTCGGCGCGTGTGCGAGAGGCCGTCACCACCCTGGTGGGAACAGAAAGCTGGTCGTTGCCTGTCGGCGCGTTCTGGCAGGTACACGGTGGATTCGCGCAATACCTGGGGGACACCGTCGTGGGTCTCGCCGGCTCGGTGACCGGGGAGACGTGGTGGGACCTCTATGCGGGAGCCGGGCTTCTCACCGCGTTTCTCGCTGACGCAGGCGCGTCGCGTGTCGTCTCGGTCGAGTCCGACGGACGCGCCTGCAGCGCGGCGCGGCGCACGTTTCACAATCGACCTGACGTCGTACTCCACCACGCGGAGGTCGCAGCGTGGCTGGCAGATCAAGCCCAGCCCCCGCATGGAGTGGTGGTGGATCCACCACGGAGCGGATGCGGGCCCGAGGTCACACGCCAGTTGATGTCCCTCCCTGTGCCGCGGATCATCTACGTTGCCTGCGATCCGGCTGCACTGGCCCGCGATGTCCGCATCCTCCGATCCGGGGGATACGAGGTTCAGCGTGTCGTCCCCATTGACGCCTTCCCCATGACCCACCACGTCGAGACCGTCGCGCTCCTCGCATTCACGCATCGGTTATCTTGACGTCTCGACATCATGGAGGTCTGGTGACGTACCCGGATTCATTCAATGCCCGTACGACCATGCGACTTGCGGGCCACGAGGTCGAGGTGTTTCGAATCTCCTCGGTTCCAGGCTGGGAGACGTTGCCCTACACCCACAAGGTCCTCCTGGAGAACCTTCTCCGCACGGAGGATGGAGCCAATGTCACCCGCGAGACAATCACGGCTCTCGGCTCCTGGGATCCCCGCAGCGAGCCCACGGAGGAGATCCAGTTCACCCCCGCCCGCGTCGTCATGCAGGACTTCACTGGGGTTCCGGTCGTCGTCGATCTGGCCACCATGCGCGAGGCGGTTTCCGGTCTCGGCGGCGACCCATCGACAATCGAGCCCCTTGCCCCTGCGGAACTCGTGATCGATCACTCCGTCATCGCCGACTTCTTTGGCACCGGCGATGCAGAGACACGGAATGTCGAACTCGAGTACGAGCGGAACCGAGAGAGGTATCAGTTCCTCCGCTGGGGCCAGGCAGCATTCGAGGAATTCAAGGTGGTGCCCCCGGGCACCGGCATCGTTCACCAGGTGAACATCGAATCGCTTGCACGCGTTGTGATGGTGCGTCGCGGGCAGGCGTACCCCGACACCGTCGTGGGAACCGACTCGCACACCACCATGGTCAACGGACTCGGGGTCCTCGGCTGGGGTGTCGGAGGTATCGAGGCGGAAGCGGCGATGCTCGGACAGCCTGTGTCGATGCTGATCCCGCGAGTTGTCGGCTTCAAGCTCACAGGTCAGCTGCCCGAGGGGGCAACCGCGACGGATCTGGTTCTGACCATCACTCAGATGCTCCGGAAGCACGGTGTGGTCGGGAAGTTCGTCGAGTTCTACGGCGATGGTGTCACGCACGTCCCCCTGGCCAATCGCGCCACCATCGGCAATATGAGCCCGGAGTACGGCAGTACCGTCGCGATTTTCCCGATCGACCAGGCAACCCTGGACTATCTGAGGTTGACGGGCCGCGATGAGAACCACATCCAGGTTGTCGAGGAGTACGCACGCGTGCAGGGTCTGTGGCATGACCCTGCTCACGAGCCCCGTTACTCGGAGTATGTGGAACTTGACCTCTCCACGGTCCAACCGAGCCTCGCGGGACCCCGTCGGCCACAGGACCGGGTGCTCCTGACGGATGCGCGGAACTCCTATCGCGAGGCGCTGGAGGGATTCACGGACACCCCGGCCGCCGAAGTGCGAACCGCGATCCACGGAGAGCCGGTGAGTGTCCGGCACGGGGCAGTCGTGATCGCGGCAATCACCTCGTGCACCAATACCAGCAATCCCTCCGTGATGATCGCTGCAGGACTCGTGGCCAAGCGGGCCGTGGAGCGAGGACTGAGTCGTAAGCCCTGGGTGAAGACGACCCTGGCCCCCGGGTCGAAGGTTGTGACGGACTATTACGACCGCGCGGGCTTGACCCCGTATCTCGACAAGCTCGGATTCGACACCGTGGGCTACGGGTGCACCACCTGCATCGGGAATTCGGGTCCACTGATTCCCGAAGTCAGCGCTGCGGTCAACGAGGCGGACCTGGCCGTGGTGTCCGTGCTCAGCGGGAATCGGAATTTCGAGGGTCGGATCAATCCTGATGTGAAAATGAATTATCTCGCCTCTCCGCCCCTCGTCGTGGCGTATGCGATTGCAGGCACCATGGATATCGATCTGTTGAACGAACCCCTCGGGATCGATCCGGAGGGCGCTCCCGTCATGCTCTCGGACATTTGGCCGTCGACATCGGAGGTTCAGCAGGTCATCGACTCCACCATCTCGCCGGAGATGTTCGTAACGAGATATCGGGATGTCTTCGCCGGTGATGATCGGTGGCGTTCACTGGAGACCCCCGAAGGAGAACTCTTCACATGGGATCCGTCGTCGACGTACGTTCGTAAGCCACCGTACTTCGATGGCATGACGGCTGAGCCTTCCCCGGTACGCGACATCCGCGGTGCACGCGTGCTGGCGGTCCTCGGCGACTCGGTGACAACCGATCACATCTCGCCTGCCGGCACGATCAAGGTCGATAGCCCGGCCGGTGCCTACTTGATCGCCCACGGCGTCGACCGCAAGGATTTCAACTCCTATGGGTCCCGTCGCGGAAATCACGAGGTGATGATCCGTGGAACCTTCGCCAACATCCGGCTGCGCAACCGGATGGTGGACGGCGTCGAAGGCGGATTCACGCTGGATCTCACACGTCCGGACACACCGATCGTGCCCATTTTCGATGCGGCGGAGTCTTATGCCGCGGTTGGCACACCCCTGGTGATCCTCGCCGGAGCCGAGTATGGATCGGGGTCGAGTCGCGACTGGGCCGCAAAGGGCACCGCCCTTCTGGGGGTCAAGGCTGTTATTGCCGAGTCCTACGAGCGAATTCATCGGTCGAACTTGATTGGGATGGGCGTACTTCCTCTGCAGTTCCGCTCTGGTGAGAATGCGGTGACCCTGGGCCTAACAGGCCTCGAAATCTTCGATATCACCGGCGTGGAGGCCCTCAATGATGGATTCACGCCACGAGTACTCGAGGTAACCGCACGGACACCAGAGGGGAACCCGATTGCTTTCACCGTCGACGTCCGCATCGACACCCCCGGCGAGGCTGACTACTACCGAAACGGTGGGATCCTCCCGTTCGTCCTCCGCTCACTCCTGTGACGTGGCCACGCGATCTGGTGGATGCGGGACATCCTGAGTTTCTCGAACATGCGGAGCGATGGCTTCTGGACCGCTCACCTCCAGAGTGGCGCACGTCGACCCTCCGAGGAGATGTCCCCGCCCTCGCCTGGGCTGTCACGCACCACATTGAGGGTGCACGGGCAGGTGCCCGACAGGCCTACCGGGAGGCCCGCCCCCGCTTCCAGGAGCCGCTCCTCACCCGGGTGCACACCGCCCTGGAGTCCTATGGAGCGCACCTGCTCACGGTGGAGCGCGAGGTCGCTCAGGTCCGACGCGCTCTCGACCGGAGGTCGACCTAGACTCGTGAGGGATAGGGAGGGCCATGGGGCTGTTGGAGGGGATCAGGGACCCGCGCGATGTGCGCGCGCTGAGTCCGGACCAACTCGACGATCTCGCCGCTGAGGTTCGTGCATTCCTCGTGGCGAAAGTCTCTGCCTCGGGGGGCCATTTGGGTCCGAATCTCGGCGTCGTGGAGCTTTCTATCGCCCTCCACAGGGTATTCCGCTCCCCGGAGGACCTGATCGTCTGGGACACCGGTCACCAGGCCTACGTGCACAAGATTCTGACCGGTCGCGCCGAGGCCTTCGATCGGCTGCGGCAGAGCGAAGGCTTGTCGGGTTATCCCAGTCGCGCGGAGAGCCCCCACGACGTTGTGGAGAACTCCCATGCTTCGACTGCGCTCTCTTACGCCGACGGGATCGCCAAGGCGTGGTCGCTCCGTGGAGTCGCCTCCCAACGACACGTTGTGGCCGTCATCGGCGACGGTGCGCTCACCGGTGGCATGGCCTGGGAGGCCTTAAACAACATTGCGGCCAGCGACCGACCGATGGTGATAGTCGTCAATGACAACGCGCGCTCCTACAGTCCGACCATCGGTGGGTTGGCACACCATCTTGCGGCCCTGAGAACTGCCCGGGGATACGAGCGCGTGCTCCAGTGGGGCAAGTCCGCGGTCCAGCGCACGCCGATCATCGGCTCCCAGCTCTACGGGGCGTTGCACGGGGTTAAGAAGGGTGCCAAAGACATGTTGGCTCCGCAGGGCATGTTCGAAGATCTCGGCCTGAAGTACATCGGACCCATCGATGGCCACGATGAAGCGGAGGTTGAGTTCGCCCTCACCCGTGCGAGGGACTTCCGTGGTCCAGTGATCGTGCATGTCATCACCCACAAGGGACATGGCTACGGCCCAGCAGAGAACGATGAATCGGACCGATTCCATGGTGTCGGGGTGATCGACCCCGACACCGGAATGCCACTGACCATCTCAGGCCCCACGTGGACGTCCGTGTTCTCCGATGCTCTTGTGGGGATCGGCGAGACCCGGCCCGATGTCGTTGCGATCACCGCAGCGATGTTGGGACCCACCGGGTTAGAACCGTTCGCTCGTCGTTTTCCCAATCGAACGTACGACGTCGGGATAGCCGAGCAACACGCCGTGACGAGCGCTGCCGGGCTCGCCTTCGGCGGCTTCCATCCGGTGGTCGCGGTCTACGCAACGTTTATCAACCGGGCATTCGACCAAGTCCTCATGGATTGTGGCTTGCATCGCGCGGGGGTCACGTTCGTTTTGGACCGCGCCGGTGTGACGGGGGATGACGGAGCCAGCCACAACGGGATGTGGGACATGGCACTTCTCCAGATCGTGCCGGGACTACGAATTGCCTGCCCTCGCGATGCAGCGTCCCTCCGAAAGTTGCTGCGCGAAGCTGTGGATGTGTCGGACGGGCCCACGGTTGTCCGTTTCCCCAAGGGTGCCATCGGCGACGACCTTCCGGTTGTCCGATCGCACCACTCGGTCGATGTACTCCATGAAAGCGGCGACGGCGCAGTGGTTGTGATGGGCATCGGTTCGATGGCTTCAACGGCGGTGCACGTTGCCGACCGGCTGCGGGCCCAGGGGATCGGCGTGCGGGTGATCGACCCGGGCTGGGTGCGCCCGCTGTCTGATGATGTCATCGAATGCGCGGTGAACGCGCAGCTCGTGGTGACCTTGGAAGATGGTCTGCGTGAAGGAGGGATTGGCGCGGCGCTCGGCCAACGCCTACGCGATGTGGGCAGCGAAGTCCCCTTGATGACCTTCGGCGTACCGACTCACTTCCTAGACCATGCGAAGCGCAACGAGGTGCTCGCGACCATCGGACTCACGGCCCAGGACGTCGCCCGTGCGGTGGTGGAGCACATGGCGAGCTACGCCGAGAGCGACGAGTCGGTCTCTCTACCGGGGAACTGAAGCGACCCCCGGCGAGAGGAAGCGCTTCCCCGTGACCTGTTCCGACACCCCGGTGCGGTCCAGGTAGGGGGTCAGACCACCGAGCCAGAAGGGCCATCCGGTGCCGAGGATCATGCACAGGTCAATGTCCTGCACCTGGCCAACGACTCCCTCGTCGAGCATCCGCTGGCACTCATCTGCAAGGGCATCGAGAACCCGGGAGCGAATCTCCTCCGGGGTGGAGGGCGAGTTCCCCTGCTGGAAGAGTGCGACCGCCTCGGGGTCCAGTGACTTCGACCCATCGGCTGCCCAGGTCCACACGCCCGGCCTTCCCGAGGTCGCGAGGCGATCAAGGTTCTCGGACGCGTAGAACCGGTCGGGGAATGCGTCGTGCATCGCATGTGTCACGTGCGATGCAACGCCGAGCCCGACGAGGGAAATGAGTACGAACGGGCTCATGGGGAGACCGAGTGGCTCCATGGAGGCGTCGGCGTCTTCGAAACTGGAGCCCTCGTCCACGGCACGAGCGATCTCCGACAGGAAGCGGATCAGCAGCCTGTTCACCACGAAGCCCGGGGCATCCTTCACCAGGACGCATGACTTCTTGAGCGATTTCCCCACTGCGAAGGCGGTCGCCAGGGTGGCTTCGTCTGTCGCGGGAGTTCGGGCGATCTCGAGGAGCTGCATGACGGCGACCGGATTGAAGAAGTGGAAGCCGACCACGCGTTCCGGATGCTCAAGCCCTTGGGCCATCTGCGTCACGGACAGCGTCGATGTGTTCGAGGCGAGGACGCATTCGGAAGACACGATCGTCTCCAGCTCCGCGAAGATCCGCTGCTTCAGACTGATCTCCTCGAAGACCGCTTCGATGATGAAGTCGCATCCCGCGAAGCCCTCGAGGCCGACCTGACCACGGACCAGGGCACTTAAGCGATTGGCCTTGTCGGCGCTGATTCGACCCTTGGACTTCAACTTCTCGATCTCGGCACGCACGTATCCGACACCCTTGTCGACGCGCTCCTGGTCGAGATCGGACATGACGACGGGAACCTCGAGGCGACGCACGAAGAGGAGGGCGAGCTGGGACGCCATCAGTCCGGCACCGACGATCCCCACCTTCGTGACGGGACGCGCGAGTGCGGGATCCGGGGCACCCGCCGGCTTCTTCGCCCGCCGCTGGACAAGATCAAAGGCGTAGATGCTCGCGCGCATCTCATCTCCCATCACCAGGTCCGCGATCGCCTCGTCTTCCGCGGCAAAGCCTTCATCACGAGTGCGTGAGCGAGCTGCGGCCACGAGATCGAGGGTGCGATAAGGAGCCGGCGCGGCCCCATGAATCCGTGCATCGACCGCGGCACGGCCGGCGTCCACGATGGCCTGCCAGGCATCGGTGTCGACCGAGGGTCGTGCGACAGTCACGCGGCCGGAGATCACGTCTGCGGCCCAGGCCACACTGCGCTCGAGGAACTCCGACGGCTGGAACAGGGCATCCGCCATGCCTAGGTCGACCATGGCGGCCGGTATCAACTGCTTGTTCAGATTCATCGGGTTCGACACCATCACCTGAAGTGCCTTCTCGGGACCGATGAGGTGTGGCAACAGATAGCAGCCACCCCATCCCGGGACGAGGCCCAGGAACACCTCGGGGAGTGCGAGGCCGGTGGCGCCTGTCGAGACCGTGCGGTAGGTGCAGTGGAGGGCTAATTCCATGCCGCCACCCATCGCAGCCCCGTTCACGAAGGCGAAGGTGGGGAAGGGGAGTTCGCCGAACTTTCGTAGAACATCGTGGCCGAGACGGGCGAACTGTTCGATCAGTGTTCGGTCGCCGACGGTGCCCAGCGCAGAAATATCGGCTCCCACGGCGAAGATGAAGGGCTTCCCTGTGACGCCGAGCCCGACGATCCCCGGGATGGCCGAGACCTGATCCACAGCGTCCGCGAGTGACCGCAGACCCTCGGGACCGAAGGTGCTCGGACGCGTGTGATCCCGGTCGTTATCCAGCGTGATGAGCCCGAACGTTCCGGTCCCGTCCGGAAGTTCGAAGGTTCGCACGCGCGCATGCGTGACGACCTCGTCTGCGAATCCCAGCGTGCCCGTGCTCATGAGTTTTCCCCCACGCGCTCCCAGATCACGGTTCCACCCATGCCGAGTCCGATGCACATCGTGGTGATCCCGAATCGAGCGGTGGGGTTCAACTCGAAGTCTTTCGCCAGGTTGCTCATGAGCCGGATTCCCGACGAGGCGAGGGGATGTCCAACCGCGATGGCCCCGCCCAGGGGGTTGACCCGCGGATCCTCATCATCGATGCCGAAATGGTCCAGGAAGGCGAGTACCTGCACGGCAAACGCTTCGTTGATCTCAAAGAGGTCGATGTCCTCGATCGTCATACCGGCACGTCTCAAGGCCTTCTCCGTGCTGGGCACGGGGCCCACACCCATCACCTCCGGGTCGACGCCAGCGAAGGCGTATCCGACCATGCGCATCTTTCGAGAAAGCCCTAGTTCGCGAGCTGCGTCATCCGAGGCGAGGAGAGCAGCGGTAGCTCCGTCCGTGAGCGCGGACGCGTTGCCCGCTGTGACGCGACCATGGGGCCGGAACGGAGTTCGCAGCCCGGCGAGGCCCTCGAGGGAGGTCCCCGGGCGAGGTCCTTCATCGGCTGTCACCATCGTCCAGCCGAGATCCTGTGCCCGTGCGGCCACGGGGACGAGATCGGCCTGGATCCAGCCATTGGCGTATGCCTTCGCGGTCTTCTCCTGCGATCCCAGCGCGTACGCGTCGGCCCGGGCCTTCGTGAGGTGCGGGAAGCGATCGTGCAGGTTCTCGGCAGTCTTGCCCATGAGGAGCGCCTCGGGATCCACGAGTTTCTCGGCCAGGTATCGAGGATTCGGATCGATTCCCTCACCCATCGGGTGGTGGGTCATGTGCTCGACACCACCGGCGAGCGCGATGTCGTAGGCACCAGACATGATCGACCCCGCAAGAGTGGTGACGGCGGTCATCGCGCCCGCGCACCAGCGGTCGATCGAGTACCCGGGCACCGAGGGCGGCAGGCCGGCAAGCAGTGCAGCAGAGCGACCGATGTTCATACCCTGGTCGCCGGTCTGCGTCGCTGCTGCGATCGCGACGTCGTCGATCCGCTCGACAGGGAGTTGCGGATTGCGTCGGAGGAGTTCCTGGATCACTTTGACGACCAGATCGTCGGCGCGGGTCTCGCTGTAGAGGCTCCCGGCTCGGGCGAAGGGGGTGCGTGCCCCATCCACGAAGACGACGTCGCTGACTGTTCGGCCCATGGCTCTCCTCGGTTAAGTTACTCGGCAGTAACCTACCGGGCCTCAGCGTCCGTGTCCGCCCATGCCGATGTGAGCGCGGGCGCCACGAGCTCCACCTGCCACTCCCGGGCTCCGCCGCTCCGGAATGCGGCAGCCGGATCAGCCGGCCCCTCCCAGCACACACTGCGTACGAGTTCGGGAGTCATCAGGTTCTCCACCGGTATCGCACGTTCCTCCGACAATCGCGCAAGGACTTCGCGGGCCACCAACAACCGCGCGTGGGCATCGGGATTGCGGTCCTCCCACGCGCGGGGCGGGGGAAGTCCTCCGCTTGGCGGGCTTGCGACGGGGAGTTCGGAGTTGGCGAGGTCCCGGGCCTTGCGCACGGCAGCCCACCACAAAGGCAAATGTTTCGCCGCCCCGCGACCATGGAAGCCATCGGAATCCAAGAGTTCCTGCGGGGTGGTCGCATTGGAGTGTGCTGCGGCCACCATCGCAGAGTCGGGAAGGATGCGTCCCGGCGCCGTATCCGTGGTGCGGGCAAGTTCATCCCGTGCGTTCCAGAGTTCCCTCACCACCGCAAGCTGCCTGGGCTTGCGGGCCTTGTGTAGTCCCGACGTCCGACGCCAGGGGTCGGGACCCGGTTCCTTCGGCCGGAAGCCGAGCAGTTTGTGGAACTCCTGGTCGGCAATGTGTGACTTTCCTGCGGCGCGCAACTCACTCGCAAGGACGTCGCGTAGTTCGATGAGGAATTCCACGTCGAGGGCTGCGTAGCGGATGAGAGCAGGATCGAGTGGTCGCTTGGACCAATCCGCGGCCCCATGTCCCTTCTCAAGGTGCACACCGAGTTCTGACTCGACCAGGGGAGCGAGTCCCACACGCTCGCGTCCTAAGAGCCGACCAGCCAGTTCGGTGTCGAAGACGGACTCGGGCACCAGACCGATTTCGGCGAGGCAGGGGAGATCCTGTGTCGCCGCATGAATGATCCACTCAGCATCGGACATGGCCTGTGCCAGCGGGGTGAAATCCGCGATGCCGATGGGGTCGATGAGGAGGGTCCCTGCTCCCTGACGCTTCACTTGGACGAGATACGCGCGTTGGCTGTAGCGATAACCCGACGCGCGCTCCGCATCCACCGCGATCGGACCACTTCCCGAGGCGAGCCTGGTGCACCACGCGCGAAGGTCAGTATCAGAGTTGATGACCGCTGGCATATGGCCGTGCGGTCCCTCCGCGTCCTCAGCCACGACGGCGCGGGGCGACGCTCATCACACCCGCAGGTAGCGGCGCGAGTCCCGCGGCCACGGCCAGGGTCTCGAGCCAGACCTGGAAATGCGCGGCCAGATCCGGTTCTGGGGATCCGGTGGGAGTCCACGAGGCACGCAGTTCGATGGACCCCTGAGGACGCTTGCCGGTCATGGTTCCGAAGGAGTCGCCCGTGCTCTTGGTGACCGTGCCTCCGATATGCCTCGCGTCGAGTCCGTGTATCGCTTCGGTGAGCCAACTCCAGACGACCTCCGCCATCAATGGATCATCGACCAACTCCGGCTCCACTTTCGCCCGGACGAAGACGACAGCACGGAATGTCCCTTCCCATTCGTCAATGCCGTCCGGATCGTGCAGGAGGACGAATCTCCCACTGGCGGCGTCGTCGTCCAGGTCGGCCATTTCCGCGGTGATGGCGAGGGCGTGCGGAGCCAGCCTCTGCGGTGCCGGCGTCTCCTCGAGGACGAACTCCGCACGGGGAGCGATACTCCGGATGGCGCCGATGGCACGCTCGAACGGTTGGGTGGAACCATCAACGACCTTCACCCGGGCACTGTAGGTCGGCCCAGGGTCCCTCTCCGGGGTGGCGCGCCGCTAGGCCCCGGGGACGTGCCGGAGGGATATGGAATTGATGCAGTACCGGAGATCAGTCGGTGTCGGGTAGCCCTCGCCCTCGAAGACGTGGCCCAGGTGGCCACCGCAGGAGGCGCACCGCACCTCGGTCCTCACGCGGCCCAAGGACCGGTCATCGAGGTAGACCACGGAGTCACCCGCGAGGGGGGAGTAGAAGCTGGGCCAGCCGCAATGCGACGCGAACTTCGCATCCGATCGGAACAGCTCGGCACCACACGCGCGGCACTCGTAGACCCCAGGTGTCACGGTGTCGGTGTACTCACCCGTGAACGGCGCCTCGGTCCCGGCTTCGCGCAGGACGTGGTACGCCTGCGGATCCAGACGCGCCTGCCATTCGCTCTCGTCCCGCGCGGCCGGATACGGAGTTCCGTCAGGACGCGATCGACCATCGCGTGCGGGGGTTGTCGCCACTCGCTCAGGGTACGGCTCCCGGCAGTCCGCGCGCCAGACAGGCGTGATCCGCCCGAGATGAAAGCATTGCGCTAAGGAATCGGAGAACCCATGCTCGACACCCGGACCACGTGGCTCTCGGACGAGGATTTGGCAACAGCCCGCGAACGGCTGCCCATCGTTTACGTTGATGCGGTTCCCGTGCGTGTCGACGTTCAGGGGATGGTGACAGAGGTGGGCCTGCTTTTGCGTGCGATGCCGGATGGTGCGATTAGCCGCGCCGTGGTGTCCGGCCGGGTCCTCTACGGCGAGCGTGTTCGCGACGCACTCGTTCGGCATCTCGAGAAGGACTTGGGGCCCATGGCCCTGCCACGGATTCCGGCGAGCCCGCAGCCTTTCACCATCGTCGAGTACTTTCCCGATCCCGTTGTCACGGGCTTCCACGATCCCCGCCAGCACGCTGTGTCCCTGGCCTACATCGTTCCGATCGACGGCGAGTGTGTACCGAGTCAGGACGCCCTCGATCTCGTGTGGGTGAGGCCGGAGCAAGCAGCGAGCGTGGAGTTCCAGGGTGAGATGTCCGGCGGACAAGGTCGGCTCGTGCGCTCAGCCTTGGCTCATTGCGGCGTTCTTCCGTAGTCGGCGAACCTGGGTTGGCGCTTCTCCCCACGTGAGACAAGCGCTTCCGCGAGATCGGGGCGCCGAAAGGACGCCTTCATCCTGCGCAGGGAGTCCTCCGCGGCGGTGTCTAGATCCTGGGTCCACGCCGCGAGCAACTGCTGCTTCATCTCAGCAACCGACGTTGGGGAACTGTGCTGGACGATGGACTCCAGCCACGTGCGTGCTGCGGACAGGGGATCTTCGGCGCAGATGGCCAGTCCTAGCGACTCCGCCTCGCGGCCGGTGATTGTTCGTCCGGTCAGAAGGAGATCAGTGGCCACCGCAAGCCCGACGATGCGGGGGAGCACCCACGCAATGCCGTACTCAGCGACGAGCCCGAGTCGTGCAAAGGAGGTCGTCAATGTTGCGTCCGTATGAACGAACCGGGCATCAGCGCAGACGGCCATCACGAATCCAACCCCCGCACAGGGACCATTGATCGCTGTCGCAACCGGGGTTCCGAGATGGAAGGCTTGCGTTGGCAGGTCTGCGACGCCCGTGACGAAGGAATCGAGCGCGTCCGGACTCTCCTGCAGGATGCCGGTATCGGCGCCGGAGCAGAAGCCGCGGCCGGACCCTGTGACGAGGATTCCCCGAACCGCGGGATCACTGTCTGCGCTCTGGAGGGCCGCGACGTACTCGGCACCCATGCCGGGTACGAGTGCATTCAGCCGATCAGGGCGATTGAGGGTGATCGTTGCGATTTCGTCGTGGCGCTGCACCGTGATCATCTCGGACATGCGAGGAGCCAATCACATGTCGGTGGTCGCCACTACTCGCAAGGATCGATCCCCAGTCGCGTTTCGTCCTCCGGGGTGAGATGGGTGACCGGTTCGTCGAATTGGTCGAAATCGGGATTCGCGCGTTCCTCGTCGTCTTCATCGTCGAGGCAGAAGTCCCGCGAGGAATCTACGTCGTCCACAACGTGGATCGCCGCCAATTCGGCTTCGATCACGGGCGTACCTGTCAGCCCACCCGCGTGCATGGGATCGTCGGAGGCATCCTCGGCACCCTCTTCGGCAAGACGGGTCTCATCGTCCTCGAGCGGTAGGTCGTAACCATCGAGGCTGCCCTCACCTGAGGCTCCGGCCAGCGCGTTCCGAACGGCCTCGGCCTCCATGACCAGGCTCAATCTGTCTGCCTGGTCGGCGACATCACCCTGGTTGGCGTCACGCGTCGAAGCTGCGACGTCCATCGGCGAGTCGGATGACCCTGTGTCCATGCGCATTACCTCCGTTCGGCAAGAACGCAGCGCTGTCGGACGTGTGTGGCAGGGATCGAAAGTCCCGAATGCAGGCGCGCGAGTGGTGATACGAATGGGGCGTGGACGAGGATCAGTGGGGCTCGCGAGTTCAGAAGGCGGCATCCTCGGGAGAGGCGGCCGTTCTGCAGGTGCTGTTCGCTGAGGCAGTGGAGAAATGGGGCCGCGAGGCTGCTTCACGTCGATGGCAACTGGCCCTGTCCGGCTTTGACGCTGCGGCCGTTACGGGTTGATCTGGCCTAGGTGGATCTCGAAGGAGTCCACGATTCCGTGAATCTCCTTTCGGAGTTCCGAATTTAGAACCATCGGTCTCGAGCCGGCTCCCGCGGACTTGGACAATTTCCGGCCTGAGGCGTCGAGGACCAGCGGATGGTGGAGCGCGTGTGTGGACGAAAAGCGATTGCCGGGGAGGCGCAGTGATAGTGCCTGCTGAAACTCCGTCGACTCCTGAAGATCCTCGCCCCGCACCACATGTGTCACGCCCATACGGTCGTCATCCACCACGGAGGTCAGATGGAAGGCCGGAAGTCCGTCACGACGCCACACGACGGGATCCTCTCCGGACTTCCATCGCATGCGCAGACTCGTCTGATCGGTCTCCAAGGTCAAGGTTTGGCTAGCGCAGACGCAACGCGAAGATCGTCGGTTTCCCCGCGAGCAGGCGCAGGCATAGAACGCGTCTCCTTGGGCCAGGATGGCGTCACGTGCCTGAACGTAGTCACGCATGTGTCGCTTCTGGCCCCACGATTCGAGGTCTGCTGCTGCTCGTGGACCCACCTGCCACTCGATATCGAGCCACATGAGGACGCGGAAGATGTCTTCCACGAACTCTGGTCGTACGCGCGGGGCATCCAGGTCATCGATTCTCAAGGCAATCTCGCAACCGCGGGTCTTCGCGAAAGCATCAACGAGAGCGAAATTCACCGCATTTCCCGTGTGCAGGTAGCCACTCGGCGTCGGAGCTATCCGCGTGCGCACGTGGCGAGGGTAGGCGACGGTCAGGCGGTGGTGCGGATCGCTCCGGCCAACTCGGCCTCGGTGAAACCGCCCTCAACGGTTCCGGTTTGGGCGTATCGAAAGAGCACCACGGAGAAGATGCCCCGCATCGTCGTGATGAGAAGAGCGCCCACCATGAGTATCACGATCCCGAGAGCAATCATTCCGATTCCCAAGGCCAACATGCCCGCGAGGTCCGTGAAGACGAACATAAAGCCGAGAACGGCAAGGATGACGCCCGGCAGGACGGTGGCAAGTCCGATCAGACCACCGATCCGGACACCACCGAAGATCTGAACTCCCCACTTCGCCTTGAACAGGGCGAAAGACTCTTTGATGGCGGTCACCGGTCCGCGTCCCTCGAGCATGATGAACGGAAGCACGAAGAACGTCACGATCTGCCACATAGCGAGCACCCCGGCAGCTGCCAGGTTCCGCAGCGCATCTACGGCGCCACCTCCCCGGCCTCGAATGAAGCCGACGATCACGTTGACCACGGTTGCGATCAGGGCCCAGCCCAGCAGCGGGACGATCCTGGCGAAGCGGGACGATCCTGGCGAATGCGCGGCCTAGACCGTGGCGCAGAGAACTGTCCCCACCGGACAGTTCGACGTCAGCCGCTGCAACCAAACCCCCGCCGGAAACCGACAACACCATCTGGTTGGCAAAAAGTCCGACGATCGCCAAGGCAACCGCCGGCACGTTCTGATTGTTCATAGCCAGATAACCCGCGGGTATCCAGAGGGCCGCAAGTGGGAGCAGGCTGACGACGAAGCCCAGCACAGGAAAAACCAGGAGATATCGGTTTCCCTTGATTATCGCCCACGACTTCTGGGTCAGCAGTTTGCTCTGTCCCCAGGATCCCCGTGCCATGTTCGAAGGGTAGCGCCTCAAAACCCAAATGGAGCGTGTCCGAGGGGGGACTTGAACCCCCATGCCCTTTTGGGGCACTAGCACCTCAAGCTAGCGCGTCTGCCAATTCCGCCACCCGGACAGGGACCACGACTCGTGGCCCAGGAAGCATACAAGCGGACCGCTCACGGCAGGATGCTGGTGTGGGAGCCCTGGAGACCGAGGTCGTCGAATTCACCCGAGATCTCATCCGGATTGATTCCAGCAACTGGGGCCCAGGTCCGGAAACCGTTGGCGAGGCAGAGGCCGCTGACTACTGCGCGAATCGCCTCCGCGAAACCGGCCTCGACCCTGAGGTGATCGTGACGACCTCCGATACCCGCCGCGGGGTCGTCGTGCGCATCCCCGGCAGGGATCCCGATAGGGGTGCGCTGGTTGTCCACGGACATCTCGACGTGGTTCCCGCCATCGCATCCGAGTGGACACACCAACCCTTCGCGGCGGACATCGATGAAGGTTTCATCTGGGGGCGCGGAGCCGTCGACATGAAGAACATGGACGCCATGATCCTCGCGGTCGTGCGCGCCTGGCAGCGTGAGGGGTTTCGTCCCGGACGCGACCTCATCATCGCTTTTTTTCCCGATGAGGAAGCCGGCATGGTTCATGGCTCCCGCTGGATCGTCGACAACAGGCCCGAGCTCTTCGCAGGCGCCACCGAAGCGATCGGTGAGGTGGGTGGCTTCAGCCTCACAATTAACGGCGACCTTCGGCTGTACCCCATCCAGACGGCCGAGAAGGGAATCCATTGGTTGCTGCTGCGAGCGGCGCGCAGAGCCGGTCACGGCTCCCTGCTGCACGAAGACAACGCAGTCACGGAGATCGCCCGCGCGGTGGCTCGGGTCGGTGGACACGAGTGGCCGACGCGGCTTACTCCGACCACTGAGCGCTTCCTCGGCGAGTTGTCTCGTGCCTATGGAATGGCTCATGGGAGTGACGACCTCGTCAACGTTCGCGACAAACTCGGCACCTTGGGTCTCCTGGTCGGGGCCACCATGCAGAACACAGCGAACCCGACGATGTTGGACGCGGGGTACAAGGTGAATGTCATTCCACGTGAGGCGACCGCTGCGATCGACGGCAGGTTCCTTCCCGGATACGAGGAGGAGTTTGAGGCGACGATTCGAGACCTGGTGGGTGATGAGATCGAGATCGAAACCTTGAACTCTGACATTGCCGTCGAGGCACCGCTGGACAGTCACATCATCGACGTCATGACTTCTGCTATCCGATCCTCGGATCCCGGCGGCAAGGTGATTCCGTACATGGTGTCCGGAGGAACCGACGCGAAGGCCCTGTCGCGGCTAGGGATCTCGTGTTACGGATTCTCTCCACTGCGGATGCCGCCGGATCTCGACTACTGGCGGCTGTTCCACGGGGTCGACGAGCGCGTTCCCATCGACGGACTGGAGTTCGGAGTGCGGGTACTCGACGAATTCCTGCGCAAGGCCTAGCCTACGCGGTCTTGCTGACGTGAATGACGCGGCGTCTCAGTCGGTACTCCCGGCGACCATCCCGGAAGATTCTGGTGCACGCCAACTCCCAACGACCCTGCTCTGCGGAGGCGGTGACGTAGAGCCGGGCCTCCTCGCGAGTCGCATCCCGAGACATGCGAACCTCTCGGTACTCCCACTCCGCGTGTCGTCGCGTCATCGCCGCTGAGCCCAACCCGCTTCCGGATACCCCATCGCGGGCTCAGAGATCTCGTCTAACGCGGTGACGATCTCTTTCGGAAGGATCAGTTCATCGCTCGCGAGGGCGGCAGCGAGCTGCTGGGTGGTACGTGCACCGAGGATCGGCGCCACAACCCCGGGTCGATCACGCAACCACGCCAGGGCGACCTCTCCAGGCGACGCTCCCAGCCCTTCGGCGGCCGTGGCCACCGCGTCGACGATGCGTTGCCCACGCTGGTCCGAATAGACGTTCACCCACTGACTTGTGTCGGGGTTGGCTCCACGCGAGTCGATCGGGATTGAGTGTCGGTACTTGCCCGTGAGTACACCACGGCCGAGGGGAGACCAGGGCAGAATTCCTATTCCCAGTGACTGTGCAGCGGGGACGATCTCCCGTTCGATCCCGCGCTCCAAGAGGCTGTATTCCATCTGCGAGGTGATGATCGGGGCACGACCCGCCACGGACTGCTGATGCGTGCACGCCCGCGCGGTCTGCCATCCCGAGTAGTTTGAGATCCCTATGTACCTGACCTTGCCACTACGTACTGCATCGTCACAAGCGGCGAGAGTCTCCTCTATCGGAGTAAGCGAGTCCCA